>Ga0255784_10000111_pt1 | contig 61497 bp, 81 predicted proteins | sample 101ome_14_FD_179982 | JGI IMG/M metagenome (GOLD analysis project Ga0255784, IMG submission 179982) | Coastal salt marsh microbial communities from the Groves Creek Marsh, Skidaway Island, Georgia - 101403AT metaG (version 2) | ecosystem: Environmental > Aquatic > Marine > Intertidal zone >...
TTGCTGCTATACGATCTATGTTGGGTTTTACATTGAGAGCATAACTCAACAATGCATCTATTTTAACAAGATCGTTGTTCATTGTTTGAACACGATTATCTAGTTGCCCTATGATATTTTTCAGTGTGGTTACTGACCCTGTAACACCAGCAAGTATGAATTTAAGTGTGAGAAAGACGAAGCCTCCTGCTGCTAATGCCCCTGCAATTGGAAAACCTACATCTCCTACTAAAGTTAAAAAATCCATGTGTGCGCCCCCACGCTCTGCTATAGGTATTTAGCTTTCATCTAGTATAAAAACACTTGACATAAATATGTTTGGTGTTATAATAATAATATTGTAGCCAACAGATATACACAGAATAGGAAATATGTAAAATGATTGAAGGTTTTAAACCACCGTGCGTAATTTTTCGTACAAGAGTACGTGACGAAATGATTCCAGGACCAAATCCATATGTATGGAAAGATGTAACCAGTGATGAAATGTTCAAAGGTAAACGTGTAGTTCTTTTTAGTTTACCAGGTGCTTTTACACCAACATGTAGTACATACCAGTTGCCAGGTTTTGAAGAAAACTATGATCGTATTAGGAATGCTGGTATTGATGAAGTTTATTGTATAAGTGTTAACGATGCTTTTGTAATGAATAAATGGGCAGAACACCAAAAAATTGAAAATGTAAAAGTAATCCCAGATGGCTCAGGCAACTTTACACGTTTTATGGGTATGCTTGTTGGTAAAAACCATTTAGGTTTTGGTATGCGTAGTTGGCGTTATATGTGCATACTAAAAAATGGTGTTGTTGAAAAATGGTGGCAAGAGCCAGGTATTAACAACGATGGATTAGATGACGATCCTTATGAACAGACAACTCCGGAAAATTGTATTGACTTTTTGGAGAAAGATGTTATTATAAACATAGACTGATACAGTCCGGGTTGTCACGTAATAGACACGCAGGGGGCCACGGTTAGCCCCCTATTATAAGGATAGAATATGTTATATGCAGTGTTTTTTGGTTTTTTATGGTATCAAATTATAGCCCACATAGGAATTAGTGCAGGACTACATAGATACTGGGCACATAAAGCCTTTAAAGCAAATGCATTGTATGAAATTTTTACACTTTATTTGTCTGTATTGGCAGGTAGTAGAAGTCCAATAGGATGGATAGCTGCCCACAGGATGCATCATCATCACAGTGATACTGAATTAGATCCACATAGTCCTAATACAAAAGGTTTTTGGACTGTATTTTTTAGTTTATGGACTATACCAGATATTCCAAGGAAGTATGTTAAAGATTTATTTGAAAACCCACGTATCGTTTTCTTCCATAATCATTGGGCCAAAATTTGGTTAGCAAGTGCAGTGGGAGCGTTTTTGATTAGTCCTTACTTTTTTGTTGGTTTCGTTGTTGTTCCTGCAATAATCGCTCCAATTGGGTTTGGAATGGTAAATGCTATTACACATTATAACAACAAAGTACGCAATGTACCTCTAATTAATTTACTAGTTGCAGGAGAAGGCTACCATCAAGGACATCACGATGGTGCAAACTTGAGATTTCACAAATATGATCACACAGGATTTATATTAGAAAAATTAGGCAAGTTAGGATTAATTACTGTATGCAAAAAGTAGTTGTTTTTGGTGATAGCTATGCAGTTAGCGGAGCAGATAAAAATCAAACAACCTGGGTAGATATGCTGTCTAAAGAATATGATGTATCTATACATGCAAAAGAGGGATGTGGACCCGATTACTGTTTAAAAAAGTTTTTAGAACAACATCACGATTTATATGATAGTGTTGTAATTTTTGTTATACCTCATCATCTAAGAATCATGCTGCATAACAATCATCCTTGGGAAGATGTTTTTAGTTTTGTTTACTTACATGACAAATTAAAAGGGGTATCGCAAAGGATAAAACAAAGATTAAATATTTTAAAAGGTAAAGAATTAGACAATTCACCTTATGGAAACTATGTAAAAAAACATGGTAATTTTTTAGATCAATGGTATAATTTTTTTCTAAAAGGCAGCACATATTTAGATACCGAGCCTGTTAAGATTTGCGCTACATTAGCGTTATACCAAGATTACACAAAACAAACAATTTTATTTCCTGTTCATAGTTTAAAACAAAATGAATATAATTTACTTCGCAAAAAAATAAAGATAAGTAATTTATCATTGAAAGATTTAGATGAAAGTGAAAATGTTGATATAGATACTATTATAAAAAATAAAGGCATAGATCACAGAGCCGGACATCTTTCTTATGATAATCATGTAAAATTTTATAATCATGTAAAGGAATTGATCGATGGAAAAATATAGACCAACAATCGATGATAATGCAAAATTGGCTCTAAAAGCACACAGTAATATTCTCACTGATGATGATAATAGTCAATTAGAAAGAGCCAATGTTATTGAAACAATTTGGGACGATGAAATAAAGAGTAATGTTATATGTGAATTACCAATCACTGTTCCTGAGGAAATTTTAATTCAATTAAAAGACCTTGCTCTTAAAGCAGATTATAAAAGTTATTTTGAATTAAATTTGAGTGATTTGCAAGAAGGTGATGTTAAAAATTGGATAGTTGAGACTTTTTTACCTTATGAAGAAATACAAACATATGCTTTTTTAAAAATTGAAAAAAATGCATATATTTGGCCTCATCATGATCCTAACAGACATGTAAACATTTATATACCATTATTACCAGAAGATATACTTTATGCCCCTTTAGAAATATACTATAATAACAAAATTTATGGAGTGCCTATTAATACAAACAAAGTATATGCATGGAATACTAAATTATTGCACGGCGTCTTTAATCAAAATTTAGACAGATACAATTTACAAATGAGCATTTACATTCCTTATCAAGAATTCTACGAAAAATATAAGGATATAATCAATGTTTGAGAATATGCCATTTGGTAATACTCCTGCAACAAAAAGCAGTTACCTTTTTAGTGATATTCCAAAAGAAAATTTAATACGTTGGGATAAACTACAAGGAACATGGCAAGCCCCACAAGAAGAAATATCATATATTGGAAACAAAGATGGTTATAGAGAAAAAGAGTGGAATGAGATAAATTGGCAAAATTGTATAGTTTATATTGGCGATAGTGCTTCTTACGGAATAGGAATACCATTAGAGCATAGCATACCTAAATTAATTGAAGAAGCTACAGGTATTGAATGTATAAACATGTGTATACCAGGTGCATCTAGTGAACTTATGATTAGTATCGTTTGTAGTCTTATGAATAAAATCGATATAAAGCATGTAATCGTGAATCATCCAAGTTGGGCTAGAATGTGGGATCCGTTTGGTTGTACTGGAAATTTAGGTCCCTGGCTCACAGGAGATGATAAATTTTTTACTGAAAGACAACATGCTTTTTACAAGGAATTTATGTCATTACCTGAACGTCAGGTACACAAGGCTACTGAAAATTTGCGTACAATTAGAACCTTGTTGCGAAGTGCTAATATGATAGAATGGACATGGGAAGAACATATGGCCGAACACTTTGATATACCATGGTATAGATATTTGTATCAAGAAGCAGACAAAATGGCAAGAGATGGTTGGCATTCTAACTTAAAAGTTAATCAAGTTATAGCCAATCATTTGCTAGAGAGGATCAATTTATAGTGTTGTATAGCGATACCTGGGCATACATACATATTCCAAAAACAAGTGGTAGTAATTTTAAAAATAGAGCTAAATTAGCTGTAAAAACATATGAACCTGTTTTTGAAAATCAAACAACCCAACACAATCCGTTTTGGTATTTTGAAGATCTCTGTAAAAATAAATGGACATTTACAATTGTACGTGAACCGTTTGAAAGAGCTGTCAGTTTTTGGAAACACATTGCATTCAAAAAAAATGTGATTGAGAATTTTGGGTTTTATGAGTTATACGATTTTTACAACTTAGATTTAGATTTTAAAAATTTATATACTAGCACATGCACAACGCAAGTTGAATTTATAACAGGTAAACAAGGGAAAGTAAATAATATTTTTAAAATAGAAAAAGATTTGCCAAAATTACAAGAAATTTTAGGATTCGACTTTATAGATACTAAACATAATAGTGCAGAACCTTATAATTATAGAGATTACTATACAACTAAAGAAGTTAATTTAATAAGAAAAATTTTTTGCGATGATTTTGAATATTTTGGATACAATAAGGATTTTTAATGCTATTAGATAGAAAACAATTACCTGCTTTTCATATATTACCTTACAAGTTCGATATGGAAAAAATATTGAATGCTTTCAAAGTTTTTGAAGATATAAATTTATATGATGATTTAAATGCAAGTAATCCTGATAGTGCATATGGAGACTTTTACAACAGCAGCACTAAACTAGATCATTTAAAAAAGTTTGCTGAAACAGGTGAAGATGTTACAAGAGGTAGTCAGTTTTATAGACAATTAAGTTTAACAGAGTTTGAAGGCGAACGTCCTAAAAGACAATTAGAAAAAGATACTGGTATAACAACTTATCGTAAAAGCACTAATCCTGATGACCCTAGTTACAATCCTGTAATGGATGAACGTAGGTATACAAAACGTAAAGAAATTTGCAAAGGATATTGGAATCATATTCTTGATACTTTCAAAGCACCTGTGACAAGAACACGTTTCGCATATATGGCACCCGGACACAGCATAAAACCGCATATTGATTATAATACAACTTATAGTGTAAGAGTGCATATTCCAATTGTAACCAATGAAGGTGCGCTGATGTGTGTCAAAACTAAAACAGGAGTTGAAAAGATTCACATGCCTGCAGATGGTAGCGTGTATTTTTTAAACACCGGAATGACTCATTGGGCAGAAAATAATGGAAATGAAGGTAGGATACATTTGGTAATCAGTTTAAATGGACAAGAAGATTTATGCCTACAATAAATGAAATTACTCCTACTTTACTGCACACACCTATATCTGAATCAGATGATACAAGACCGGCAGAAATAACAACCTTTATTCCAGCAGAGCAACCAAATCTAGTACAGGAACTAAATGAATACAGTAAAACAATTTTAGACGACCACAGATTAACAGACAATTACACTAACATAGATTTTGCAAATTTTCAAATTGTAAGTGTATGGAAAAGAAATAATATTATTACTGGATTTGCATCTGGTTGGGATAGAAAAGGATTTTATCCTCCTAATACAATCAGAATTTTAAATCGTTTTTATCATGATAAAGAAAATTCTAGAGTGAAGTTTACAAGAGAAGTGCTTAGACCAAGCACATTTGCTTGCGTTTTACAGCAGTTATTATTAGCACAAAGACTAGGATACGACTGTGCTTTCATTTCAAGAGAAATTAGGAGTTCACGTTTTTTTAGATTATTTGTTAATGCAATATCGGACAAAACTGATTATAAATTTAATATTTTTGAAGGACCGGTTTTAGTTGCACCTGACAGATATAATCCTAGTTGTTGGCAAAGTTTAGCATACACTTTGTTAACTGATAACATCACAAGATTACAATTTATTAACCACTGGAGTTTATACAATGGACGCTAAATTACACGATCCGTTTTTGATTGAAACTGATATCAAAGGCGATTTAGATTTTTTTCAACCCTATATGGAGGAAACTGAATGGGTAGATACAAACAAACTTTATGCGGAACATGAAGAATATCAAGATACAATGTATGGCAGAGAAATGGTGTATCATTATATCAAACATATAAGCAACTATGATATGAAACTCAAAAAATTTGTTATTAAAATGTTTAAAGATTTTGGTGTGCCTACAAAAAATTTTCGTGCAGATTTTTTCTTAACGAAAGCTGGTGGTAGTATGCCTATGCACATTGATGGAATGAGCAAAGTTGCTTTCCTATTGCCTTTAAGTAAAAATACAGGTCCAGTGGTATGCGAAAACAATGATACGAAGTTTGAACTTACATACCAAACACTTACCATATTAAATACACAAATTTCTCATGGTGTAGCAGAACCTACAGAGGATAGGTTACTTTTCAGAGTCGCAGTGCATGATATTATGTTTGAGGACTTGGGAATATACAAGGAACTTTCTAATGGAAGACACTAATGAAGTTTTTGTTTTTGACATAGACTTTCCCAAACAAAAACTTTTAGAAGAATGGCACAATGTTTATTTGAAGGATAGCGAGGGTTACACAGATAAACGTTACAACAAACCTCCTGCTGAATGGTGGCGAGTTGCTAGGCTCACGAGTCATGACTATAGTACTGAAATATGTGACAAATTAGGCGTCTATGGCAAACCAAGATTTTATTTACTAGAAAAAAATGCCACTTTACCTTTTCATGTTGATTTAGGAACAATGTGTTCCATAAATTTTATTGTATCAGATGGCGAAGGCGCTCCAGTAACATTCGAAACTACAGGCAATCAATATACCTATAAAAGTGCATTATTGAACACAAGTTTGTCACACGGTGTTACAAATATAGGTGCAGATAGAATACTTTTTAAAATTAGTTTTATGGAAAATAATTTTGAAGATATAAAAGAAAGAATAAGAAATAGGTTGACAAAGTAAAAAGAATGTGTAATATAATAGCATAGGAGGCTATTATGGCTACAACTGAAGAAAAACAAGAAACAATTGACGCATTAAAAGGCCAAAGATATTTTCGTATTTATTTGAATGGATACGGTGGCGAAGCAGCATATATTAATATTTCAAAAGAAGCATATGACTTTTGGAAGCCAATTGTAGAAGAAGAAGGTGATAGTAATCTAGTAAGCTATATGGTAAATGCTGAAGACGGTGATTTAGATGACTTAGAAGTTATTGTTCCGCCCGAAGCAATGTTTATGCAAGAAGAGATAGACGGCGAAGTATATGCTTATCCATGGTATGAAGCACCAAATGAATTTGTACATCAAAATGGCGTAGAATATGGCAGTGCTAGACTTGTTGTCGAAGAAGTGGATTCAGATGAATATATGAGTAATGTAATTGCTGATGTTATAGATGGAGAAGATCTTGCTGAATATCTAGATGGTATAATGGAAGCAAATGATTATGAATTTGATCTAGTAGAAGCTGATGAAGATTTTGGTGATGAAGGTGATTATGTTGTACAATTTTATAGTTCAGAAAAAGGTACATTCTTTGACGGATTGATTACTACATATGGTGACTTTGATCCTAAAAAACTAAAAGTAATTTACACAGAATATCCTAACGGAGAAGATGTTGTTAGTGTCATAGAGTACGATGGTGAAAATATCGACAACAACGGCGGCGATACAAACGGAAAAGGATACAGTGCGCACCTTTGGTCAAATAAATAGTGTATGCATTTAGAAAGAGCTGTTGTAGAAGTATTCGGAGGCTGTAACTATTCCTGTGAGATGTGTCCACAGAGCACTGGTCGAGGTAAACACTGGACTAGGAAAATGCCTATTGAATTATTTGAAAGTGTTCTAGATCAACTTCCTGGAAAACCTATTATTAATTTAGAAGGCAGTGGCGAACCCACAATGGCAAAAGATTTGCCATTATATATAGAAGCTTGTACTAAACGTGGACTAAAAAGTTTTATGTATTGTAATGGTACATACCTACGTGGTAAGTTTATGCGAGAAGTAATTGATGCCGGTTTAAACTTTGTAAGATTTAGTTGTATTGGATATAATTCACAGCTCTATCATAAATGGATGAGTAAAGATAGATTTGATTATGTAAAACAAAATGCAATAGAAACAAAAACATATATTGAGCATGTAGGTAGTGATTGTGAAGTAAGCAGTTATCATCTAATACTTGACAATTCAAACATAGATTATGAAGTTTCTCAATATCGTATGAATTGGATAGATAGTATAGGTTGTATAGGTTATATTTGGAAAATGCACAATTGGAGTGGTAACTATAATCCAATATATACTCGCCCTATGCAATCAAAAAAAACCTGCGGCAGACCATTTGCACCGGAAATTACAATACGAGCAGGTGGAATAAATGGTTTACAAGGTGCAGTTACTCCTTGTTGTCAAACTATGGGTCCACCTAATGAAGAATCCAGCGTACTAGGACATTTCCAAAATCAAAGTTTTGAAGACATTTGGTACGGTGACGATTATAATAATTTACGAAAGTCACATGAATTAGGAGAATGGCCAAGCTACTGTGAAAATTGTGATTTTTTGTATGAAGATCCTGAAGTACTAGTTTGGAGTAATGATCCAAATGCCAATATTGATTACATGTTAGGCACGGAATTTAGTTTGAAAGATTACAAATGGCAATCATAAACAAAATTACGAAAGAAAAGCAAGCAAAAAGATTACTGAGTTTATTTGATAAAAAATATAAAACTTGTACATGGATATTTGATGCCACAATAGCAGATATCGATCATATTTTGTTAAACGATAAATATCGTGACGAACCTGTAGGGCAGTTAGAAGAATGTTTTTCATATTTTACAAACAATAAATTTTATAGCGATGATCCTAAATTTGTAAATGATTTATCTACGTGGGATATAAACAAAAGAAAATTTCATGATTTGTGTTGGTGCTACAGTTTATGGCAATTAAGTAATAGTATAAAAAAAGAAGGCATGTTACATCCTTTAGGTGTCCAACGTTTTCACGAAAAAGGATTTGCAGTACATCCAGGTACAACACGTCTTAGATTCAACAACTATAAAGTTCCACAACAGGTTATATTAACAGATTATACAGGTAGAAATTTTTCTCAAGATTATCCGCAGTTCAATGCTAGGCCAGTTTTTATATCAAAATTAAGAAATGTTGTTGGCTTGTATCATATGATAGATTTTATGGAAGATGACAGGCCTAAAACACTACTACAAGTTTCAAAAGAAAAAATGCCATGGCAAAGTATTAGTAGTAGGCAAATAATTAATAATAATCCTAGTTTGTTAGATCCTCCAATTTTATATGAAATGACAGGCGATTACATTTATATTAACAATCACCCAATTGTTGTAAAAAAAGATGGTAAATGGAGAGTAAATCAATGAATCTTTGGGTATTTGGAGACAGTCATGTTGCCGGACATGAACTTGGTGTGTCGAATATATTAGAAAAAAAGTTTTACTTGAGTTTAGGAAAGAAGTATAACTCTCACGATGATCTAATGATGCTGCGACAAAAAAATATAGGCAAGTACAAACAAGTAGTAGAAAGATGGAATCAAGTAATAAAAAATCATTACGATCCTAGTTTGTCATATGCTGGTATTTTAGCAAAAATGTTAGGCTTAAATTTAATTTGTAAAGCAATACCGGGTGCTAGTTTAAACGGTCAAATAAAAAAATTAAAAGAAGAAAATATAAATTGGAACAAAGATTTAGTGTTATTCGGAATTCCAAACGAATGGCGCTGGTTAGATTATAAAGGACTTGATCAAGATATACATAGAGTTCCTGAAAGAATACAAAAAGTTTTATATAATTGGGGACCTGGAGAACACGCAGCAATGATAAATCATGTTGGATGTTTATGTTATCTACATATGAATTTTCCAAAAATTGTTTTAATAAAACAAAACAACGATTTTGCATTTAATCATTATAATATTTCTAAAGAAATACATTTAAATTCAATTAGTTTGAGAACAATGGCGGAAGGTAATTGCTATCCAGGCGGACATTTTAAAGAAGAAGAACATCAAAAGTTTGCTATTTACATTATGGATTTGCTAAAGGAAAAAGGAATAATAAATGACAGTATGGGCATACGGTGACAGTCATACGGCAGGTGCTGAACTTGGATGCACTATTGACTACAAAGATTGGTTAAAAAATAATAAAGTTGATGATTGGAATCAATATCTTATTGATACAAAGCAATATAGTAAGTTAATAGGGGATTGTGATATTCCTTGTAATCCTGAACTTAGTTGGGCAGGGAGGTTAGCTGCTAAATTAAATTGTGACTATGTGTGTAAAGCATACCCAGGATGGAGCAATGACCACTGCATCAAATCTATGTTAGATGATATGACGTTATGGGAAGATGATGATTTAATATTATGGGGAATAACAACACCAATAAGATTTCGTCCTGCTGGAAATCATTTAAGTAATCATCAGCCAGCTAGATGGCCAAAAGTGATAGCAAAAGTTTGGTTTGATTATGGACCGCATGAAGAAAGTACAAGATTATACAATCAAGGTATGATGATGTTTTTTAAAAGACTACACAAAAATACTTTGTGTGTTAGGATGAACAACGATGATCTTAGTGTCAATGGAGTTTATTTTGATGATATGTTGCATACCAAAATAAGTTTGCTAGATTGGCAACGAAAGGGTAATTATGGTATTTTACCTCATACACATTATGATGCATATTGTCACGAAGATTATGCAGAAATGATATATAACACATTAGGAGATACTTATGGATAAGGTTATCGAAAAAAAAGTAGAAGAAATATTTGAAGATATTGAAGGCGATGATGATAACGTGTTAATGAATATTCCACCTGAGATTATGGAATTACAAGGTTGGAAAGAAGGCGACACCTTACGTATTGAGACGCTAGATTATGGTTTAAGTATTACCAAAGTAGAAGGAGATTAGGTGGCTAAAAACAACGATATTATAGAAATGGAAGGCAAAATAGTAGATGTTTTGCCAAATCAAATGTATAAAGTTGAATTAGATAATGGCCATTTTGTTACTTGTTATACAGGTGGCAAGATGCGAAAACATAAAATACGCTTAGTAGGCGGAGATAGAGTGCAAATTGAAATGACCCCTTATGATTTAGAAAAAGGGCGGATTATGTTTAGATTATGAAAAAAATAGATTGTTATTTTCCATACAAACAAATTTTATTTGACATACCACGCAACGATGTAAAGTGGTGTTGTAAAATGTTACAAGCTTCTAGTCTTGATGATTTTGATCCACAAAATTATTTTGCTGATCCATTGCTTTCTGATATACGCAATAGCTTAGAACAAGGTGTAGAGCACTCTGCATGTGATTTATGTTGGAAAGCAGAAGAAAAAAATGTAGAAAGTTGGAGACAAGTAGAGGGCAAAATACCTGAACATTTGCAAAACACTGATCTAAACAAAGATCCTTATAATAAAAAATTTCAAAGACTTGAGCTATTCTTTGATAACACATGTGACCTTGCTTGTATATACTGCGGTCCGTGGTTGAGTAGCAAATGGGCGCAAGAAAACGAAAAAACAAAAGTTTTTTCAAACTTTGAATATGTAGAAAAAAATACTAACGAAAAAACACAAAAGATTATAGATACCATACGTAATATCGGACGTAATGCAAACGAACACGAAAGAGTTGATTTAGCGTTTTTAGGTGGCGAGCCGTTTTTAAGCCCGCAGGTAAAAGATGGCAAATTTATGAGATTTGTAGATGCATATTATGAACATGCTCCTTTAAGCAGCGAATTGTTACTGAACTTCATTACTAATCTAAACACACCAGATAAAATATTTGACAAAAATTTAAACGTGTTGCTAGAAGCAAAAAACAAATATCCTAATTTACTTGTACATATTAGTATGAGTTTAGAGTGTGTTGGAGAAATGACAGAACTTACACGTTTTGGTAGCAATTGGAATCAGGTTGATAAAAATATCAATAAATGGCTTGAACAAGATTGGATAAATTTTAATTTTAATACTGCTTTTAATGCACTTACATTATCAGATGCTGCAAATTATATTAGTTATCTAGTTAACCTTTACAATAAACATAAGAGAAAAATAAGTATAAGTCCTAATGTAGTTTACGAACCAGACGGGCTGGAACCAAGTGTATTAGATAACAGTTTTGAAATTTACATAAAAAACGCACTAACAATACTATCAAATAATACACATTGTTTTGAAGATGACGAAGGAATTGGTTGGCAAAGACTTGCACAAAATTTGGAAAATATTTCTAACAGTCTTGGAAATAACACTGAGAAGAAAAAGAATTTAAAAGTGTATCTGACTTATATGAATAAATTAAGAGGAATAGATATTAACAATAGTTTTCCTTTGGTTGTAAAATATCTAAAAAACACTTGACAATAGAACAGTGTCCTGCTATAACTAGTTATAAAGAAAATTTAGGCAACATAAAGGCACTGATAAAATCCATGACTACTTACAAGACAGAAAAACTAGTTGAATTGGCATATGCAGCGTACCGTGTTAATAAAGGTTACGAAAAATCAACTCGTCGATATAGCGAGGGCCAGCCGCCTACATTTAGTAACAAAGAGCTTATAGCGTTTTCACTAGCAGACTGGGCACCTGATGATTTTAAAAATTTAGAAATCACAGATGAAGATAGAGCTGCAAAAGCACAAGGCGATAAACACATGCGCCGCTACACTATGTTAGCAATGGGTGATTTGCCAGATTTTGAATCAGACTTGTTTGCAGCTTACAGTAGTGAAGAAATGCCAATTGGGCGTGTTGGTTTAATAGCATATCTGCCTGCTTTTATAGAACGTCAGGTTAAAGACAAAGTTTACAAACAACGTGTTAAAACAGAATTTAATGAAAGCAAGCATTTAGAGGGTAGTAAACTTGAACCAACTGAAGTAGAAATCCTAAAAGTCATTCCTCTTAAGAATGATTGGCTTTCTGAACCAGCGTATTTACATTTTGGCTCTATTGGAAAAGATTTAGTGTGTTTTTCAGTAAAGCAAATGTATGCGGTTGGAGAAACGTACGACATTGTTGCACGTATCAAAGGTAAAGACAAAGAACGTGACAGCGGAATTCCTATGACACGCCTTAACTATGTAAAACTTCGTAAGAAAGAGATTTAATGTTAGAATCAATGTTTAATGAAATGACTTTATGGTTGTTGGGAACAGCAGTGGTGTTTACTTTTGTTGGTAAATGGATGTTTATGAAAGACACGGTTGAGGATATTGTTGACTCTACTCTACAAAGTCTTATTGATCAAGGCTATATTAAAATGGAAGGCGATGATATTGTGAAATGGGAAGATTGGTGTCGCGACAATGATTAAATTACAAGGCAAGTTGCCTCGTTCTTTATTTGTTGCGTGTAGCGGAGGTGTAGACAGTATGGCTGTGCTACATTTCCTTAGTAGAAATCACCAAGTCCATGCATTATATTTTGATCATGGTACAGAACATGGCAGACAAGCAAAGGAATTTTTAGAGGAATATTGTCTATTAAATGATATTCCGTTGACAACCGGTAAAATAACTGGAACTATTCCACCAGGACCGCACAGCAGAGAAGCATGGTGGCGTGAACAACGTTACGAGTTTTTTGATAAATTTGTAGGCAGCACAGTTGTTACAGCTCATCACCTAGATGATTGTGTAGAAACTTGGATTTGGAGTAGTTTAAATGGTACATCTAAATGGATTCCCTATCGCAGAAATTGGGTTGTAAGACCATTTAGACAAACCAGAAAACGTGACCTAGAATTATGGTGTCGTTTAAATAATATACCGTGGATAGAGGATGACAGCAACGAAAATATCCATTATACTAGAAACTATATTAGACATGAAATGATGCCGCATGTTATTAAAGTTAATCCAGGTATCCATAAAACAATAAGGAAAAAGGTTATAGCTGATGTCGAAGGCATCCAAAACTGAAACTAAAAAATTGCTGCGAGAATGGAAACAACATCTTGCAAATAGCAAACTGACAGAACGTGAACAAAATAAAAGAGCACGTGAATTTACAAGAAAAGGAATGCGTCCTAATGAGTCATGATTATATGGGTTTAGAAGATACATTAGAAGATGACGATTATGGTTTTATCTTAGATAAACAAGGCAATCTAAAAGGTATATGGATACCATCTAATAACCAAGACAAAGAAGTGCCAGAAGCAATAGTAAAGTTGATTAAAGACTATTGGGGCATTGATCCTAACGATGATACAAATTATGGATATTTGCATTGACTCCTGTAGAAATTTTTGAATATAAACAACGTTGGAAGCCTGGTTACACTGTGCGCTTGCACAGCGATTTACGTAATCGTGGCAAAGATTTTTGCAAGATACAAATGCACCAACAACAATGGGATGTAAGCACATTTACCAATGTGTACGAAGATACATTTCATTTTGAATATAGACAAGATGCAGAAAGTTTTGCTGCACAATGGCCGGAGTATATAAACCAATGACAGAACAATTAACAAAAACAGAAGCTATAGGTAAAATTGTTGCCTTAGCGAAAGAAGTAGAAATCAAGGATTCCATTGATTGGACCAAACTTAATGTGACAGAAAATGAACTATATGAAATTATGGCAGACAAAGTTCTTGATCAAATGTATGGTTGTCCCGAGGAACACAGAGAAGCTGTATCAATGAGCACTATTACAAAATTGCTTGTTGAAAATTTTATTTTGAAAATTAAAGTAGAAGAGGAAAAATCAAAAAATGCCGTTAGTGCCGATAGTAATTGAAAGTGAATCAAAAGGCGAACGTAGTTATGATATCTACAGTCGTCTACTAAAAGATCGTATTGTAATGATGCAAGGCGTTGTCGAAGACAATATGGCTAATCTTATAGTTGCTCAAATGCTATTTCTTGAAAGTCAAAATCCAGAAAAGCCAATCAACTTGTATATTAATAGCCCGGGAGGTAGTGTTACAGCAGGATTAGCAATTTATGATACTATGCAATTTGTTAAAACACCAGTACATACGATGGTAATGGGTCAGGCTGCAAGTATGGGTAGCTTCCTAGCACAAGCTGGTGCACCAGGCAAACGTTTTGTGCTACCTGAAAGCCGCACAATGATTCATAGAGTGTCTAGTGGTACTAGAGGCACTAGCGGTAGTGTTCATGTGCAAGAACTTGAGTTTGAAGATGCCCGTAGACACTTTGAAGAAAGTAAACGATTAAACAACCGTTTGACAGAATTATATGTAAAACACAATAGCAAAGGTAAAACTTTTGAAGAACTGTTCGAAACTATGAAATTTGATACTTTCTTAAGTGCAGAAGAAGCGGTTGAAAACGGTCTTGCTGATAAGGTTGTTGAAAGCAGATGATTACTGCTATAGTCATAGGTTTTGTATTTTTGTGGGTGTATATACAAACACGCCCACACAAAACTTCATGCACTGGAAATTGTAATCAAGGGAGAAACTGTACATGTCAGAAAACAAAATAGAAGAAACAGTAGCAGCTCTAAAAGGAATTCCTACACGAGAAGAATTACTGGATTTATTAAGCAAAGAAATTTGCTATGTGACATTTAATAAACTCAGTGGCGATGAACGGAAAATGCACTGTACACTTATTCCAAGTATGCTGCCTCCAGCACAAAGAGAAGATAAACTAAGTCAAACAAAAATACGTAACTTAGAAGATAAAGTATTTGTAGTTTGGGCTATTGATATTGAACCTAGTGCATGGCGTAGTTTTCGTTATGACCGTGTAACCAAAGTAGAAGTAGATAACTACTATGGTAACGGACATGAAGATGGAGCAAACTATTGAGAAAAGTAGCAGTGACAGGCGCCGGAGGATTTATTGGCGCTCATTTGGTTAAAAGATTAAAAGATGAAGGTTTTTGGGTACGTGGCATAGATTTAAAATATCCTCTGTATCGTATGAGCGAGTGTGATGAGTTTATTGTACATGATATTTGTCAACCTAGACTGGATTTATTCAGAGATTGCGAAACTGTTTACCATTTAGCAGCAAACATGGGCGGAGTAGGATTTACAGTTGCAAACCGCAGTGAAATGATGCGTGACAATGCTATTATGACAGTTAACATTGTTGACGCATGTGAACACAGTGGAGTTGAAAAACTTTTTTATAGTAGTAGTGCTTGTGTTTACAATACTGACTATCAACAAGATCCTAATAATGTAATCAAGTTGACCGAAGATATGGTATCACCTGCGAAACCAGATGAAGGTTATGGTTGGGAAAAACTTTACAGTGAATTATTATTACAAAGTTACGATAGAGATGGGCGTATTAAGGTTAGGATAGCTAGGTTCCATAACATATATGGACCCGAAGGCAGTTATAACGATGGTAGAGAAAAGGCGCCTGCTGCAATCTGTAGAAAAATATCCGAAAGCGACCAAACTACACCAATTGAGGTGTGGGGCGATGGTAGCGCAGTGCGAACTTACCTTTATGTGGAAGATTGCGTTGACGGTATTCGCAAACTAACAGATAGTGATTATAATCAACCTTTGAACATTGGCAGCGAAGAAGAAATAGATGTAAATGCTTTTTACAATCTAGTTGCTAATATTGCAGATAAAGAGGTAGAACTAGATCATGATTTATCAGCACCAACTGGTCCATTAGGTCGTAGTTGCGATCTAACACTAACACGTGAAGTTTTGGGTTGGGAACCAAAGCACAGTCTACGTGAAGGTATGACAAAAACATTTAATTGGATAGATAGTCAAATACACAGGAGAAATTCATGATTACATATACAGAGATTGAAAATTGTAGATTGTGTTGTGCTACAGAGTTCAACGAAATTATCAATATTCCAAATCTGTGTATAAATGATTTTCCTGAGAATCCTGGTGAACACAGAGGTAAAGCACCCATGACATTGATAGAGTGCGCTGAGTGTGGCTGTGTGCAATTAAAAGAAACAGTGCAAGATGCAGTATACAGAGAATATTGGTATCAAAGCAAACTAAATCCTAAAATTGTAAACAATTTAAAAGATATTGTTGATCGTATTGTATACAGTGCTGAATTACAATCAGGAGACAGAGTTTTAGACATTGGTGCAAATGATGGTACACTACTAGGCTTTTATCCAACTAATGTGGTTAAAATTGGAGTAGATCCTGCTGATACAGTGCAAGAAGATTTAAAGAAAAATGCTGATTTTGCAATACATGATTTTTTTAAAGCAGACCACATAGATAACAAATGTAAAGCAATCACAAGTATAGCAATGTTTTATGACTTACCTGATCCTCACGCATTTGTAAAAGATGTAAAAAGTGTACTACACGATGATGGTGTTTGGTGTATTCAATTAATGCCACTTCGTCCTATGGTTGAAACAAACGATATAGGAAATGTGTGTCATGAACACATTGAATATTATACATATTACAATTTAAAAGAGTTGTTATCTGCACACGATTTAACCATTTTTGATGTACAGCAAAATGATATCAATGGTGGTAGTTATCAACTGTGGGTATGTCATGACGGTAAACGTCCAGAAAGCGATTTTGAAGAACCAGAAATGGATCTTAAAGCGTGGGCGGAAAGACTGGAAAAAAATAAACGTGATACACTCAACTTCCTTGTAGAGTGTGAAAGTATGGGAAGTAGAGTATACATTTATGGAGCAAGTACAAAAGGCAACACAATAGCACAGTGGTATGGTTTAGATACAAGTTTAATCAAAGGTGCTGCCGAAATACATCCAGATAAAGTAGGAAGGTATATGGTAGGAACTGATATTCCTATTGTACACGAAGACGAAGCACGTAAAGATGCTGATTATTTTTTGGTTATGCCATTTGGATTTAGAGATGTATTCTTAGAAAAAGAGACTGTTCCATTGGTATTTTGTACTCCGGAGTTTGAGGTTGTACAATGAAAACAAAATTGATAAACAATTGGGCAATTGAAATAGAAGATTTTGACATCCGTACAGCAACTAAAGATGATGCACACAAAATTGGTAATTTAATTTTGTCTAACATGGTTGTAGTTTTACGGGGACAGGAATTAAATCCAAAAGACGAAGTAGAATTTTGTAATAAAATTGGACGATGTCAATTTATTATTAATCCATTTCTTCCTAGAGAAGGTCAGCGTACTGAGCATATTGCTGTAGGCGAACACATTTTAAGAGTAACAGGACAAAAAAACGACAAGGGCGAAGAAGGACTTTTCGGACATACAAGTGCGTTAGACTGGCATGCTAATCAAGCTAGTAATTACAAAAGAGAACCTTTAATTTGGCTTTATGGAGTAGAAGGTACAGCAGGTAGTAAAACCAGCTGGATTAACAACATAGAAAGTTATAATGCTTTAAGTGATGAAATGAAAGAAGAAATAAAAGATATCGAAATCACTTTAGGTTACAAAGAAAATACTTACAGTCCTAGTAAATTTTTCAAAGAGCATCATCACGAAGATGCGCCATTTAAGTTAGTGCATACCAACGATGCAGGTAAAACTGGATTATATTTTCCATTTTTACAAATTTTTGGTATGAAAGGAAAAAGTGAAAGTGAATTTAAAGACCTAATGGATAGATTGGTAGCCCATGTAACAAAACCAGAATTTTGTTATGATCATCATTGGCAGGATGGTGATATTGTGATTAGCGAACAATGGCTTAGTATACACAAACGGTGGGCATTTGAACAAATGGAAAAACGAGTATTACATAGAATTGCATTTAATTACAAAAAAATGCTTGACAAGTGAATATTTTTGTGCTATGTATAAGTATAAATAAGGCAACAATAGAAAGGCATACAATGAAAAAGTTAATTGCAACCACAGCATTGGTATTAGCAGCTGGCACAGCACAGGCAAATACCCAATATGCAACAGTAAAGAGTGTACAACCTAATTATACTACTAGTTACCAAAATGTTCCAACAACACAATGCCAAGATGTGCAAGTTCCAATTTATGGTACTGTACAAGGTGGCGGTAATGCTGTAGAAGGTGCGTTAACTGGTGCAATCATTGGTGGTATACTTGGAGAAGCAATTGGCGGCAAAAACGAGCGTAATGCTGGTGCTATTTTTGGTGCTATTGTAGGCGGTGACAAAGCAGCAAATGGTACACGTCAAGTTATTACAGGTTACAAAACTGAACGTCAATGTTCTGAAGTAATTGTACGTGAACAAGTGCAAGTTATTAAAAACTATCGAATTGTTTATGAGTGGAATGGCATTCGAAATAGTAGTTACACTTATAACAACTACTATGTTGGTCAACGCATTCCTGTAACAGTAACTATCAACGCAAAGTAATAACATGGAAAAAATTATATTAACCGATTGTGACGGTGTTTTACTTAATTGGGAGTATGCATTTTGTTGTTGGATGGAACAACATGGCTATGTTCAAGTAGTAAACGGTAATCATTATTATGATATCGGAGAACGCTTTGGTATAACCAAAAACGAAGCTAAAGATAAATGCAGAATTTTTAACGAAAGTGCTGCAATAGGATTTTTGCCTGCATTACGTGATGCAATTTATTATGTAAAACGTTTACATGAAGAACATGGTTATACTTTCCATTGTATTACAAGTTTAAGTCTTGATCCTAGTGCGTATAAGCTACGCAAAATGAATCTTGAAAAAATGTTTGGACCAACAGCATTTACTAGATTGGTTTGTTTGGACACTGGTGCTGACAAAGACGAGTTCCTTGAAACAAACTATGGCGATACTGGCTACTTTTGGATCGAAGACAAAATGCAAAATGCAATTGCTGGACAAAATGCAGGATTAAAACCTATACTAATCGAACATGGATTTAATATGCATGACGAAGTACCGGATGGTATGTTTAAGGCACTAAATTGGAAAGAAATATACAATCATGTCTTACAAAACTGATTTCATAATTGATCTTTTAAGTCAAATACTAGATCGTTTAGAACAAATAGAAGAACATCTAGGAATTGAACCAAAAGATCCTGATCTCGACGGTGGAGTAGGTTTAGAAAAAGTTTTTAGTAAAAAGGTTGACAAGCCGTCCTTGAGTGTAGTACAATCAACGCAAGACGACAATGTAATACAGTTTAATACAGATGAGTAACAAATACACAGTAACATACAGTTTTGGAAGTGGTTCTACTCTTTTCAACATGATGAATACACAACACATTATGGATGAACAGGACAAGTTAGAATCACAACTGAGAACAACAGCACTAGCAAAGCGTATGCTTGAAGATATTGGAGTGAAAACAAAATGTTCGTGACTGGCTATAGAGCAAATTGCAACTTTGAACAGGCTCAACTAACTTTGAAAAAACATACACAATTCAGCCTAAGCGAATGTAAAACAATTGTGGATGCTATTAGAGAAGGTCAAGCTGTGAAATTACCAGATGATTTTGTTCTTCAAGAAGATTTGGAAGACTTAGGAATAAAAGTTAAATAAAAAGTACAAGATAGCACTCGTGCCAATAGCGTTGAGGTACAGATCACATGGTGACTATCAAGGTTGTAAGACCTACGCTGCCTTAGGAAACGTGCCAGAGCGGTCGAATGGGTCTCCCTGCTAAGGAGTTGTACCTGTAAAGGGTACCGAGGGTTCGAATCCCTCCGTTTCCGCCATATGCTGGACTAGCTCAGATGGTAGAGCAACTGATTTGTAATCAGTGGGTCGGGGGTTCGAGTCCCTCGTCCAGCACCATATATGGGTGTGAAGTGTTACGGTAGCACGGCGGTCTCCAAAACCGCAAGCCGGGGTTCGACTCCCTGCACATCTGCCAATCTCGGTATAGCACAGCCTGGTAGTGCGCTTGTTTTGGGTACAAGAGGTCGTTGGTTCGAATCCAGCTACCGAGACCAGCCTATTTTATAAATATTTTTATGTACACAGTAGAGTTTGATCACGATGAAATATGCATAACTGTAATGGATGATACAGGCATGCATGGAGATTTAATTATAAACAGTTTTGACGATTTAGTTTATATTAGGCAATATGATCCAGATACAGATACAGATTTTATTATAGAAATTAATCCAGAAATGTGGGAAGAACTTATTGCTGCTATTCATAGTAAAGAAGGGTTTTTCAAAAGGGTTAAAAATGTTTAAAGCTACAAAAGAAATTATATGGCATTTAACGTGTCAAAAATGCAAAGGCTGGTTCACATATGCAACAATGGAAAAAATGAAAATTGATAGATTTACTTTTCATTGTCCGCATTGCGGTCATAAAGGAAACGTAGAACAAAATGACTGATTATTATTATGAGTTTGATGTACCAAACTTTGTAGATAATGTAGATGTATTACAAAAAATTAGGAACAAATATAAAAATTCAATTGAAGATAATGTATACACTTCTATTGATGACGATGTTCTCTTAGTGGATTATATACAAAGCAAAATTGGATATTGCGATATTAGCATTACAAAATTAAAAAATAGTGTGCCTTACAAAAAAGAATCAAAAACTCTAATAGTCATGCCATTGTGGCGTGTAAAAGATGCCTTTTGTTTTTATCGTAATGAGGGAAAATTGCAAAGATTACGTTTTACTAAACCAACAGTGATTAATAAAAATTGTATGTGGGGGTGTCCTGCTAACGATAGTGATGTATGGTTATTGTGTTTACACACCGAAAACAGTTTTGAACATATTAAAAACGTGCTTCAATAAATATTCCAATGCACGATATTTTCTTTGTATTACCACATACATCAGATAATCCACATACAAGCATTTTTACAAAAAACAAAGGTGCAAAACCTACAACTCACTTTGAATTATATTTTACTCATTTTGATGAGTGGAACCCAAAAAATTTTGTAAATGTAGATTATCTTCCATATATTCCTACTGATGTGTTAAAATGCATCAGTGTGTTTATATATCTACCACAAAGTGCTGATTTTGAAATATCTGAGGAATTGCGGAATTTAATTAATAATGATAGTTCAACATATCTTTGTTTGTTTAGTATGCACGAAGCACAGCTCAATCCTGGTTTGTTAGAAAGTGCATTGAGAGGACAACGTATTAATCCTGATAAAGCTGTACTTATAAGCAGCAATTTAGAAACCCATATGACAACACAAAATAAAGTAAGACATGTGTTTGCCAATTATTGGGAAAGTTATACAAGAAGATGCTGGCGCTTACTAAATGGCACTAGCAGGATAAGTCCAAAAGAAAGATTGGACAGTTTACCTAATGCAAGTAAAAAATACATAAGTTTAAACCGTAATTTAAAACCGCATAGAATATGGTGGTACTATGCTTTGTGTAAAAGTAATATATTGGATCAAGGACATGTGAGCTACTTACTTCCTAATATAGATCCACAAAACTACGATGGTCTTTTACGCCGTACTAGTTTTAGTGACAAAATTCCTGATTCGATCAGGAGAGATTTTTATGAAGACTTTAAACAAAATTGTCATTATCGAGAACTTGACCAAATAGATGACAATTGGCTTGTAAATTTTCAACCTACAATAAAAGACTATTATCACGATAGTTTATTCAGTTTGATCACAGAAAGCGATCAACGCAAGGATCTTCTAAGCGAAAAGACATGGAAGGCTATATATCATATGCATCCATTTTTTATTATAGGAAATCCTGCACAAGCTGAAACACTAAGAAAACGTGGATACTATACATTTGAAGATATGTTTGGAGTAGAAGCAGTAGACAATTATGAACAAGCAATTGAATTATGTAGTAAAGTAAAAATGAAAAAAATAAACATGTGGAGAGCACAAGTACAAAATGTTTTTCCCAAGTTAGAACACAACCTAATGAATTTTATACACAGAACTATAAGTTGGCGTGATATAGAGAAAGATATTATAAAGGTGTTACATGGATAAAGAAAATTTCTGCATGGCACCATGGGTGCATATGAGTGTATGGCAAACTGGAGATGCATTTCCTTGTTGTATCTATGATTGGACTAAGAGTGTTGGAAACATAAACAGCAGAGGGTTTGCAGGCGTATGGAATAGCGAGGATATGAAGCAATTAAGATTGCGTATGCTCAATAACGAGGTTAGCGAAGGTTGTGCAAAATGTAATTGGTATGATAAACAAGGAATTCTAAGTTATAGATACAAATTTAATAACGAATACGATCATCATTTAGACTTAGTACAGCAAACAAATTCAGATGGTAGTGTTGATAAATTAAACATAGCATATTTTGATGTGAGATTTAGTAATCTTTGCAATATGAAATGTAGAACGTGTGGTCCTCATTTTAGTAGCAAATGGGCAGAAGATACAGAGGGCAAACCTAAAATTGTAGAAATAAATCATCCACAGTTATGGAATGAAATTGACGAATTAATACCTAACATAGAAGAAATTTATTTTACAGGTGGAGAAAGCATGTTTATGGATCAACATTATAAATTATTAGACATGCTGATAAAAAATAATCAAAAACCTAAACTTACATATAACAGTAATGCAAGTAGGGTTGCACTTGGTAATAGACACATAAAACAATATTGGAAACATTTTGATAATATATTCTATGGTGTAAGTTTAGATCAAGTAGGAGTTAAGGCAGAATACACAAGACACGGACAGCCATGGAATAAAATATTTGATAACTTGTGTTACATAAGGGATAACTTTGATCAAGTCACTATACAACCTAATCCAACTATTAATGTTTTAAATATACTTGATTTAAGAGATATAATATTGTTTTTATTTGATAATAACCTAGCAACTGATTTTGACATCAACCTAAGCAATATATTGGTAGGTCCGCAATGGTTAAGCATTACAATTTTACCAGATGAAATAAAAGACAAAGCAAAACACAGTTTAGAACAATTAAAGATAGACTTAAATCAATACAACATGTATAATGAACGTAAGCAATTCTTGATTGATGGTATAGATAGTATTATTAATTATTTGTACAGCAGGAATGATCAAAATCTAATAAAAGAATTCAAAATAGAAATGACAAAAATAGATAAAATTAGAAATGAAAATTTTGTAGAAGTTTTTCCAGAACTGGCGGTGTTATATGAATAACAACAAAACTTTTTGTATGTTGCCTTGGACCCATATGCACATGTGGCCAGCTGGAACTACATATGCGTGTTGTATGGCAGATCCAGATATGCCAATAGGAGATACACAAAAACAAAGTATACAGGAAATATGGAACGGTCCTGAGATGCGTGAACTACGTATGAACATGTTGCAAGACAAACAAAGTGCCATGTGTAGACGTTGTTACGAACTTGAAGAAAGTGGAGTATGGACACTTCGCAAAAGTGCAAACGAAAACTTTAAACATCATCAAAACAAAGTTGATAGCACAAGCGACGATGGCAGTGCAGGTGAAGTTAATTTAGCCTATATGGATATACGATTCAGTAACTTGTGCAACTTAAAGTGTAGAAGTTGTGGTCCACAATTCAGTAGCAGTTGGTTTGAAGATCATAAGTTTCTTTACGGTAGTTTACCACATGAAAAAATACTAAAAGTACGTGACGATATGTTAGACTTTATGGATGAACTTGATCCGTTGTTGCAAACTGTGGAGCGTGTATATTGGGCAGGCGGCGAACCTCTTATTACAGAAGAACATTATCGTATTTTAGACAAGTGGATTGCAATGGGTAAACGTGATGTAGTTATGGACTACACAACTAATTTTACACAAATGCGTTACAAAAAGAAAACAGCATTTGATTATTGGAATGCATTTGATGATGTGCGTGTAGCTGCAAGTTTAGATGCTAATCATGCTCGTGGTGAATATTTGCGAAAAAATATGGATTGGAATGTAGTAGTACAAAACCGTCGTGATATGATAGAGCAGTGTCCACATGTGTATTTTGAAATAACCCCCACTGTAAGTGCTTATAACGTGCTTAACCTGCCAGATTTTCACAAAGAATGGATTGAAGAAGGATTATTACAACCACGTGCAATACGCATAAACATACTGCTTGATCCTAGCTATATGAGATTACAAATACTCAAACCGCATATGAAGGATCTTGTGAGAAAACGGTATGAAGAACACATAGACTATTTGAAACAATTTGATGATGTTGATAGCGTAATCTCTGATTTCAAAAATGTAATAAATTTTTTAGACAAAGATCGTAGTAATGAAATACCAATGTTTTTATTTAAAACAGAACGTATTGATAAAATACGCAATGAAAAATTGTTTGATGTATTTCCTGAATTAAAGGATTTACAATGAAAAAACTGTGGATATTTGGAGACAGTTTTGCAGACCCTGATTACAATGCTGAAGGCGCTGAACACTATCAATGGTGTAAACGCCTAAATGAAAAGTATGATGTTACAAACATGGCAGTGTACGGCAGTGGACCGCAATGGAGTTTAAATAATTTATTAAAAATGCTAGACAGTGCAGATAAAGATACCAATATACTTTTTATTGAAAGCACTGTTTATAGACTTGACTTAGCATGTTGGGAAAAGCCAAAGGCTCAAGTATCAATACACAAAATTGCAAAAGGCTACCAGAAGCATCCACATAGTGAGTTTTTAAAAGGCGTAGTCAAATATGTACTCACTGAAGACTTTGAAAATGCTGAGCCATTAAAGATACTTTGTACTGTACAAAATTTGAGTAGATATGTTAACAAAATACTTTACTTGCCTGTGATAGAAGCACCATTTAGAAAGTATGGTATTAACAAAAAAGTAAAGAACTTTCATATGCCAGACTTTAGATTAATGGAAATGAGTGATGCTGAACCTGAATGTAAACGTCCTTGGCCCAATGGAGATATACGTTGTAATCATTTCAGCGAATACAATCACAATTTCATGTACAACCTAATAACGGATTATTTCAATGACTGATACATACTGCATTTACCCATTTATAAATGTACACACCAACACCGATGGTAGATGTAAGTTGTGTTGTCATGTGTACAGCGAAGATTATGTACAAGCAGATGGACATGACGCTGTTTTAGGCAAAGACAGTTGGGAAAACATTTGGAACGGCGAGTACATGTTGAATGTACGTGCAAACATGTTAGCAGGCAAGCCTGTTAAAGAATGTGGTCGCTGCTACGAGCACGAAGCAAAAGGTATTGAAAGTAGTAGGCAATGGGCAAATAAGAATTACAAACAACCATTACTGCATAGCAATCCTACTCACCTGGAACTTAGGCTTGGTAATCACTGCAACTTGAAGTGTAACAGTTGTTGGAGTGTAAGCAGCGACAACATTTACAAAGAACGCAAAAAGATTATGAGCAAAGAGCTTTTGCCTACTTGGTTGCACGATCAATGGGCACACGAAATACGCAGTGTAGAAGAACATGATTGGCAGTGGTACGAAACACAAGAGTTCCGTGATTTTGTAGATAAAGTAGCACCAACATTAGAACGCTTGTATATGACAGGCGGAGAACCTACACTTATCCAAGCCAATCGATATGTGTTGGACAAACTTGTTGAAGCAGGAAATCGCAAATGTCATGTTGCATGGACTACAAACATGACAACATGGCCAGAAGGCTTTTATGATAAACTGGATTTCTTTAATAGCAGCGAAGTGCAGATGAGCATTGACGGACATGGCGATCATAACATGTACATACGCTATCCAACTGACTGGAACAAGGTAGAAGAAAACTTTGCAAAAGCAATGACATTGCCAGAAAAGGTGCAACTTAAAATTTATTTCGTATACCAAGCATGGAACTTGTTTGATGTAGCACCGCTTATCAAATGGTTAGAAGATGCACAAACTAGACGTGTTGACTTTGTGCCTATATTTCTTGAGCATCCAGATCAAATACACAGTTGCGTTTGGCCAGAAGAAATTAAACACAAAGCACTTGATGACTTAAGAATGTTAAAAACTATTAGACATAAAGATCCTGTTCAAAGAATCATTAACTACACAGTTAATACAGATAAATATTCAGTTGAAAACATGAACAAGATGCGTCAGTTTATAGCAATAAATGACAAATACAGAAAACACAAGTTTGGTGATGTGTTTCCGTTTTTAGATTATGTATTGGAAACTTCATGCAAGATATAAAGGCTATTATTCCAGCCAAAGACAAATGGGTAAGCCTAGTATGGCAAGTAAACGATTGGTGTAATTTTCGTTGTACCTATTGTAGTGAATGGAACTGGGCAGGACGCAACAAAAACGATAGCGATATTGAAACCATTGTAAACACGTTGGAAACAATTATAAAAACGTATCAAGATAAAGGTTATCTTTACTTCAAATTGTATTTAAGCGGAGGCGAGCCTACATACTGGGCAGCGTTACTACCTGTTGTAAACAAGTTTAGAGAAATGGTAGAGTGGCCTGGTAGCAGTGTAGGTATTAACACAAATTTTAGTAGACCATTAAGCTGGTGGGAAGAGCATCATCATTTGTTTGAAGATGTTGTTGCAAGTTATCATCCCGAATGGACCAAAGAAGAAAAGTATATGCAGAATTACAAGTTTCTACAGAATAAGAAAAATTATCTTTGCAGCCGTGTTATGATGCAAAAAGAAAATTTTCAACAATGTGTAGATTTTACCCAACGGATAAAAAACGAGTGTGACAATTATATAATAGAATATGCACCTGTTTATGATGCGCTAAGACCAAGTACAGAGCCATATCATTATGATGATCCTGCACAGCTAGAGTTTATAAAAAATCATACAACAGATAGACAACAAAAAATCGAAGTCAAAAAACTGCCAAACTATGCATGGGCCAAAGTTTGGTATGAAGATGACAGTGTTGAGCCTATTGATACAAATGCTATTATTGTAGAAGGGAAAAACTTTTTTGAAGGTTGGACCTGCAATATACACGAAAGTTTACACATACACCCTAACGGAAATATTCAACAAGCCAGTTGCGGTGTAGGACCTATAGTAGGCAACATAGTGCGTGGAGAGTTTAACGAACTATTAACAGAAGGTATTGTGTGTCCAAAGCATCACTGTCATTGCGCTGCTGACTTTAACATAAGCAAGGCAAGACCAGAATATGCACATAAAATATAACAAGGATACATATTGTCATGCTGCAATGAGCAGTTACAGTGTACACGGAAATGGCCGTGTTCGACCTTGTTGTATGAGTAAAGTATCTACAAACACATATATGCCCGGTACAGACTTTAGCAACTTTAAAAACACAGACAGTTTTATGCTAGGAAAAACACTGCAAAAGTTTATAAATGATCCGGCACTTACAGATATACGTAAACAAATGATAAACGGCCAAAAGCCAGATGCTTGTAAAGAGTGTTGGAAGTTGGAAGAACGTGGTGTACAAAGTTTTAGACAAATACAAAACGAGTTATACAAAGATGATATACAAGATACACTCGCACTGCTTAATGACACAGGATATTTGGACGCAGCAGCAATCACTTACTTAGATTTAACACTAGGGAATGTGTGTAATCTTAAATGTCGCAGTTGCAATCCGTGGGCAAGTCACAGTTGGATTGAAGAAGGTCCTACTGTACCACACAGCGAATTTACAGAAACAACATACAAGGTTGCTGTAATGAGCAGTAAAAACCCTTGGTTTATGACAGCGTTTTATGATGGTTACTTTGATGCTGTATTAAGCAGAGTTAAAGTTATAAATTTCTTAGGCGGTGAGCCGTTGGTAGTAAAGGAACACTACGACTGGTTAGAACATATTGTTAACAACGATTGGGCTAAAAACATAAGTTTACAATACAACAGTAACGGCACTACAATACCTAAACGTGTATTAGAGTTGTGGACACATTTCAAACACGTAACTGTTAGTTTGAGTTTAGATGCAATAGGAGACCTTGCTTACTATGTTCGCTTTCCTAGCAAATGGCATGTAGTACAAAAAAATGTTGGCAAGTTAGCTACACATGCTAGAGAATATAAAAATCTAAATGTACAAACGCATATGACACTGAGTTGTTTGAACTTGCATGATTTACCAAACATGTTGGCATGGTGTAAGCAGCAGTACGATACATGGCATTATGTAGACAAAGAAACTTGGAATCACTATGGTTACATAAATCTGTTTCCACACTTTAACATTGTAGAAACACCTTACAACATGCATATACGTCACTTGCCTCAAGAACAAAAAGATCTTGCAGACGCTATGCTCACAGAACAGTATTTAAAATATCATGCAACGGATATACCCGATTGGGAACATGCAAGTTTAGAAAACATCAAAGGTCTAAAAAATGTGTTAGGTCAAAATAGAAATGAAATAGAGTGGAAAAAGTTTTTGGAAAACACCAAAGTGAGTGATAACTATAGAGGTGTAAATATAGTTGACTATATTCCTTGGATGGAGAAATATAAGGATTTAATAGATGCAAAATTTAGTTAGTTTTGGTGATGGACATACGTTTGGTGCATTATTAGATAATGCAACATATTTTAATGAAATAAACAAGAGGCGTAGTTATGTAGGGTTGCTTGCTAGTCGTGCTGAATTGCAATTAATAAATTATGGCACAACGTTTCCAAGTAACAGAGGTATATATAGAGACGTTGTAAATCACATTACAGTTCCTGGAAATCCTGAAACTGATTTTTTGTTAATAAATTGGACACGTACCGATCGCTGCGAATTAAGATATGCAGATAATAGAGAAGAACACAGTGAATGGATGGGTCCTAGAGTAGATACTAGATACTATACAATAGGTCCAGAGACATTGCCGTGGGATATTAGCAAGGATGTTAGTAAGATTTTAAAGTTTAAAGATTATTTAATAAATTACAATCAACATCTAGAAAGCATTGTAAATGATATCTATTGTTTACAAAAAACTTTAGATGCACTTGGATACAAATATTTGATGGTCAATAGTTTTAGGTGCTTACCACATAGTGGAAGATTTAATAATATATTAGAAGAAATAGACAACATAAGATATTTTCATGCAAGAGAGAATGACAAAGCATTTAGAGAATGGGCTAGATTAGGAAGCTTCTTTGAAACTCCTTGTGGGCATTTTAAATTTGATGCTCATAGTAGATATGCAAATATGCTTGGAGATTACGTTGAAGAATATGGGTTAATACATGGATAATATTAACCGAAATCTTATTAGCAAGGTTTTTTCATACAAAGAAAACGATTATAACCATCGTTATGGATTTGATGATGAAAAATATAACAATACTAGACAACTTCAAACAGCAATATCAAATCAAAAAACTTTTTTGTTTAAGCATAATTTTAAAAGGGGAACACGGGTATATATTGACAGCAATAATGTTTGCTTTTGCTATCTAGCAATGTGTATAGTAATCGCAGAGCTTGGCTGGATTATTGATACAAAAGAAAATAGTGATATTGTTATTGGCAAAGACATTGATATAGAAGAGCTTTATGCTTATAAAAGTAAAGACAGTGTACTCACTCATAATCTAAGTCAAAAAAGGATGCGAAAAGAAACTCATCTATATAACAAATTAGATCATGTAAATGCTATACGTATAGCACGAGATACAATGTACCAATACAAGGGTAATGCATTAATTATAAGCCATCCGAATATACAATATAATATACACACAATTTTGTTGCCATTACTAATTAGTAATAATGTAAAACAAATTTCTGCTATAGGGGTCAACGATATTAATCTAGCAAAAGATAAAATTCAGTATATGATTACACACCTTGGAACACAACAAATTTTTATACACAAAAATCATTTACCATACGTAGATATACCAAATGAAGTTAAAATATTTGATTATAGTTGACTTTTTAAAAAAGTTCATATATAGTTATAAAATTAGTTGAGGAGGCATCTATGGCACGAGCAAATAAAGCAGCAACAAAACCTAAGAAAAAAACAGTACGTCTTAAACGTAGAGCAAGTCTATGGGAATTAATGCCTACTAACAAAGGTTGGCATGCTGCACATTATTATGTGCATTATGAAATTGAATCAAAGGATTGGTTAAATGTCTGCAAAAACTACATTAAGAAAAAGTACGACAAGAAAATTGTTAGTGCAATTAATAAGCTACCAGATTGGAAAGTTGGTGGGAAAAGTCATTATGCATGTGCGGCTTATTGTGAAGAACATCACCCGGAACTGATTCCAGACTTTTACGAAGGCAAGTTTGATAAATGGGTAATAGGATTAGCAGAAGAAGGTGCTAAAGTTGTAGAGCAAAAGAAAGCAGAAGAAAAAACAAAAAAGAATGCATATGTTCCTAGTATTCAAGAACGTATCCGTGATCAAGCACAAGCCGCATGTGAAGCAATTGATGATTGGGCAGACACTAAATTTGACAAAGATTTTGATATTAAAAGTTTTAATTTTACAAAGCATTTTATCAATTTTAAAATTACACAAGCACACGCTCGTAAAATAAAAAGTTGGTACGTTGATGAATTACAGGAAGCATATACAGTTAGAGATATGCCTACGCCAGCGCAAATCAAGAAAATAAAAAATGATCATGATCGAGATATGGCAGAACAATTGCGTGAAGGGTATGGTCATCTTAAAAAAGCTCAAATAAAATTATGGATTGATGTTTTAGAAGCAATTACTTCAGCATGTGATATGGTTATTGATAAAGCGAAAGCAACACGTAAACCAAGAGTCAAGAAAGCACCAAGTAAAGAAAAACTTGTTGCTAAAATTAAATATTGTAAAGAAGATAGTAAGTTATCATTGGTTAGTGCAAATCCTTTGGAAATACTTGATGCAAAAGAAGTTTGGGTATATAATGTAAAAACAAGGAAACTTGGAAAATATGTAGCAGAAGAACATGCTACTATCCAAGTAAAAGGAACTACACTTCAGTTTTTTGACGAAAAAACTAGCATACAAAAAACTTTACGCAAGCCAGATGAAACACTAAAAGAATTTAAGAAAGCAGGCAAAGTTGCACTACGAAAGTTTATGGATGATATCAAAACTACTGATATTAAACTTAACGGGCGTTTAAACTCTGATACTATTATTCTAAAATGCGTACACTAAATACATTATGAAAAATTTTACACTTGAAGCATTGGAGCGTCAAGTATTGTTATGGAACAGAGCAGCAATACTGGCGCCCATTTTTTTTACTGGCCTGTTGATGGTAGCATACTTTTTCCAAGTATGTGATTTACGCACACTGTTCTTTATTGCTACTGGTATGTATTTTGCCACAGCAGTGATTTGGTGGTGGTGGACTATGAAAAGCATACACCTATTGGTTAAAACACTAACCAGTACCAAAGACGGTGTAGTTGAAGTAGCAGCAGAACTCAAAAGTATTCGAGAAGAACTAAGTGTTGACAATTTCCAAGATAAGTAGTATATTATTAGTACAGTGGACTAGGTGTTCGACCCACTATAAACATTCCGCACACTCCAGTAGCCAAGGAGTATAATATGAGTTACTATAGCACAAAAACATATGGGCACAACATTGGATTGAGTGCCTGCTTTAGACAACCTAAAGCACATAGTCATTGCAGATTTTTACACGGATATAGTTTGCAGTTTAAGTTTACTTTTGAAGCCAGTGAACTTGATGAAAAGAACTGGGTAGTTGACTTTGGTGGATTAAAACCACTGAAGGCATGGCTTGAAGATACATTTGATCACAAAGTTGTTTTAGATAATGATGATCCACACATGGATACATTCAAGGACTTGGAAGCTAAAGGACTTGCTGAACTTACAATCCTTGATGGTGTAGGTGTAGAAAAGTTTGCTTATCACGCTTGGAAACAAGCAAACGAACTTGTAAGCGAAATGACCAACGGTCGTTGTCGTTGTGTTGAAGTAGAATGTGCTGAGCACGGAGCGAATAGTGCAATCTACAAAGCCGACTAATTACGTTGTTTGCCTAAAATGGGGCGACAAATACAGTAGTGAATATGTAAATAAACTTTATAAAATGGTGCAGCGTAATCTTACGCTGCCCTATGAATTTGTTTGTTTTACCGAAAATACTGATGGTATTGATAAAGAAATTACCACAAAACCTTTACCTAATTTGCCACTAATAGGATGGTGGTTTAAACCTTGGATTTTTAGCAAAGAAACAGGGCTAAATGGTACTGTATTATTTTTAGATTTAGACCTAATTGTTTTTAGAAACATAGATAATTTATTCACATATAAACCTGGAAGATTTTGTATCATAAGAGATTTCAATCGAAAGTTCCATACAAATTGGAACCGTATGAATAGCAGTGTGTTTAGATTTGAAACTAAAGAGCATAGTAAGTATTATAGTGAATTTTCAAAACACAGTCAAAAATACACACGTAGATACAAAGGTGATCAGGACTTTATGTATGCCGTAGTTAGAGAGTTTGACTTTTGGCCAGACGAATGGATACAAAGTTATAAATGGGAAATGCGGGGCAGACAACATTTAAAACTTATCAAAGGTAAAAGGAATTTTGTTACACCAGGCGATCCTAAAATATTACCTAAAACAAGTATAGCGGTGTTTCATGGAGAACCTAATATGGAAGAATGTGTTGACAACTGGTCAATGCAAAATTGGTGTTGACAACCTTACTTTGATGTGTTAAATTACTTTACAGACAATGAGGGATTGATATGAATACCTGGGTAATAAGCGACACACATTTTAATCATGCAAATATCCTTACATTTAAGGATTATGCTGGCAAACCTCCTAGAGTGTTTGACAATGTAGACCAAATGAACGAATGCATGATGGATAACTGGGTTGATTGTGTTGGACCTAATGACACAATATATCACTTAGGTGATGTCTTGTTTGGCGGAGATAAAGTAATTTGGTTGGAAAATAATTTTGCCAAATTGCCTGGTAAAAAACACTTGATATTGGGTAATCACGACAATCCTAAATTTCTTGCACCTTTCTTCAAAAGTATTGCACTTTGGAAAGATTTGAGCGATATTGGACTGTTGTTGAGTCATACTCCTCAACATGAAAGCACACTTGCTGAATCTCATAGATTTGGCAATGATCCAATATTAAATGTTCATGGACACATACACAGTAATCCTTCGCCAGATGGACCTTACAAATGTGTTTGTGTTGAGCAAACTGATTTTGCTCCGGTCAACTTAGATTCACTTTTAGGTTGACCATACACACTATATAGTGTATATTAATCGTATAGCGCATTTGGTAGTCGGGAGGCAAATGCCCAACTTAAAAGGAAACGTTATGAACAGAGTTACTAAAAAATTCTTACTAAAACTATCACCATTTGCTATTGGAGTTGTCTATACTTGGATTGCTCTAGAAGTTGCTGGATTTGTATCAGATAGATCTGAAAATCCATTGCATGGAATCATAGCTGCAGGTATTATGATAGTAGGACCAATGATAGCTTACATGCTTCGAGAAACTTGGCGTGATGCCAAGCGTGAAGTAGAATGGGAAAATCGTGAATTAGTTGATAGCATTAAAGATGCTTGATAATCACGCAGCAAAGATATTCGAAAATAATATCAATATGATGGTGCCATGGTATCTCATGGCATCATACGCTTACTACAAACAAGATGACGCTATCTTTTCAGATGGCTTCTTTGACGAAATGGGCAAAACAATGTTGGCCTGTTGGGATAACATTGAACATTTCCACAAAGAATACATTACCAAAGGCGATTTAGAAGCAGGTACATTTTTGGGCGAGTATCCAAGTCGTGTAGAAGGTGGATTAGCAGAAGTGCGCAAAAAGTTTTACACTAAAACAGGTAAGGTAAGAAAAAATGTCTAGTAAACATGCTCTTGAAATATTTCTTGACTAATACAGAAATTAAGGTTAGTATATAATATGATTAGAACTTATATGATGTATGCAGGTCTTACTTTTCTTGGCTATGAGTATGGCGAGACAGAAGACGCAGTAATTTTTCGCACGGTGGCAAAATTTGGTCATCCAAACAAATGGAATGAAGATGAATATACAGCAAAACTTATTCCACATCCACAAGAGGTAACAGCGTGAACGATTTAAAGTTTACAAGTGCAGGTGACTATTTGAAATCGCAGCAGAAGCGTATTGGCTTTGCTTGCAAGTACTTACATTACAATCAAAACCAAAAGAAAAAAGTGCTTGAAGAATTACAGCGTCCACTTACAGAAAAGTGTACCACGGTGGCGTGGCTAAATAGACAAACAAAGGACGTTGCAGAAGAACGTTTGTGGGACATTATGGTACACAACGCAGCAGCAGCAAAAAGGTTAGTAGAATATGTGGGAAGCCTTCCTCCAGAACTTCGTATGGTCCGATTGGGTAGCAATCAGCTTCCTTGTGCTACCGAGTCTAGCTGGCGCTATTTTTGGTCTCTTCCTGACGTGGTGGCGTACTGCGAAAAACACTACGCAGCAGTCGGTGAAGCAGCCAGACGCTTGGATGTTAGACTCTCAATGCACCCAGGACAATTTACGGTCCTTGCTTCAGATAACGATGAAATCGTCGAAAGGTCAATAGATGAATTTGAATATCACGTCAACTTACTACGGTGGATGGGCTACGGCAAGAAGTTCCAAGACTTCAAGTGTAATGTCCACATATCAGGCAGAAAAGGTCCAGCCGGTATCAAAGACGTCCTTAAACGTCTCTCGCCAGAAGCACGAAACACTATTACTATCGAGAACGACGAAAACTCGTGGGGACTCGACGCCAGCCTTGAGCTTGCAAACGATCTCGCTTTGGTGCTAGACATACACCACCATTGGGTGAAAACAGGAGAATACATTGAACCAGATGATGACCGTATTGGAATTATTATTGATAGTTGGCGTGGTGAGCGTCCTGCTTTACACTATTCTTTATGCCGTGAGGATTACTTACAAAATGCTGATCCAAGTATACGACCGGACATGGACACACTACTTGAATCCGGACATAAAAAACAAAAATTAAGAGCACATTCAGACTATTGTTGGAATACTGCTTGTAATGAATGGGCATTATCACATTGGGAATGGGGTGACATTATGGTAGAAGCTAAGATGAAAAACTTAGCCAGTGGTCAACTTTACAGCATGACAGAGGAATCAAAAGAGGCAGCATAATGGCAATTTTAGAGTTATCAAGTTTTGAAATGATTGAGAAAGCTGACATCCTTGGAGATAGTCAGTGTGTTCTTGCCTTTGGCGACGAATACGAACTTAGTATCATTAGTGGTCAAGGTGCATATAGCACTAAAAATGCTCCTTATGAAATAGCTGTAATTAAAAACGGTGACCTAGTTGAAATGCCTGGCATCACCGACGAAGATGATACCGTAAAAGGTTACTTGACAGAAGCAGATGTTGGTGCTATAATTAAGAAAATGTACTTGATAACTGGCACAACACCGAGGCAAATATGATCTATGTTCAAGGCGGCACTAAAGCACAACGTGAATATGCATACAGCATGGCTGACTATGTATGTAACAAGTTTAATATTAATCCAGATGTAGAAATATACTTTCGTAGATTAACAAACGATAGAAGTCTTGGTGGCTGTGTTTGTGTAGATAAAAATGAATATGAAATAGATATCAAACGCAGTTTGCGACTGCGTGATATGCTAACTACATTAGCACATGAGCTTGTACATGTAAAACAATACGAACTAGGCCAACTCAATCATTGTGCAGAAGAAGAATTTGATTATTGGGACAAACCCAGTGAAATTGAAGCACATGGTCGCGAAGTGGGTTTGTTTGTTACTTGGGCAGAAAAAAACAACCTAGCATCAAAAAAATGGACACAAACTGGTTGACATTTAATAATATATAAGCTATATTAAATACATGAAGCAAGGAACATTGTGTTCCAAGCAGTCTTATAGTAAGATGGAGAAAAAAATGGCTAAAAGACTTACCCGCAAACTGACTGATGTAATTGCAGAAGTAAAGATCACTCTCGCAGCAGAGTATGGAATTACCCAAGAACAACTAGATGCATTACGAACACGAGTAGATGCTAACGGACATAAGTTTCCAGTTGGCAGTATGATGCTTCCAATTGATCTCTTGTGGATTGATTATGAAGTTCAGCGTGATGTAATCATCAAACACATTATCAGCATTATCAAACGTTACGATCCACGTCTGTGTTCACCAGCAAGTGCGTGTACAGATGTATTTGACATTGATAACCAAAAGTCCCCTATTATGACATTTGACGGTCAGCACCGTACTATTGCAACAGCAGTGCTAGGCTTTACACATATTCCTTGTATTGTAGTTGAAACAGACGACATCCAATTCCCAAGTTATGCTTTTGAAGAGTGCAACATGAGCACCAAGAAACTTGGCCCGCAAGACATTCACCGCAACCGACTAACACGTTATAAGTTAGGTAGCCGCGAGCAGAAGAATGTTATTGCTCGTACACTGCAAGATCAGTTTGACAAAACAGGTGTTGACTTGGAAGACAAAGGCACACGTAAATCACCAGCCATGCGTGGTGACAACGATTACTTCTTTAGTCACTTCAAGTATGCAGAAAAAGTGATTGAAGCAGACAACAGTGGCAAACTGATTTACAACATTTTGCAAAACATCACCACAGTGTTTCCACTGCAAGAGGAAGTCGATCAAGGTGTGTTTATTGGATTGTATGAACTGGCACGACTAGATCAGAATCATCGCGAACTACCAGACTACTGGATGGAAGATGTATTGCGCAGTGTTAAGAAAAGTTTTAACAGCAGTGCTATTGTACACAGCAAAGCCAAACGTCAGTGGGAACATGTTAACCCAGGTGCAACTTGGAGTGCTCCTAGTGCTATGGCAAACTTCTTGCGTGAAGTGTATATTATGAACGGTGGTAAAATCAACTTGCCTTATCACGGAGAAGGTGCTAAGATGCAAGTAGCAACTAATCCAGTTCCTGGATTGTTTCCACGTAGTGAGCCACGCCCAATGACACTAGCATCGGCACTAGCATAATGTTACGTGAAGCATTAGAAAACTTTAACGCTCCTGTGTATGTTCGCACAAAGCGTAGCACAGAATCATATGCGGCAACAGCCGCATATGTTACAGCAAACTTAGAACGTCTTGTTGAACTGTATCGCAACACAAAAAACGATGAACAAACATACAGATTGATCCGTGATGACATTGACAATGCACTTCGTCGCTATCATCAGTACTGCATCAAAGAAAATATTGGTGCTCACTACATTGAACGTGGACTAGAAGGCAATGGTATCTTTGAACACATGGTTCCAGCAAGCACCATACGTGATTTGCTAATCGCACAAGTGATTACACCTAAACAAGCATGTAACATGCCTACTTGTAAATTAAGCAAAGAGCGTGACGATAAACTGCGTGAAGCAGGTTGGGCAAGCAAGACGCCAGACATTTATAACTTTTGGAAACGTTACGAATACAGTTTTGAAACAAAAGACTTGTTCGAAACGTATGATGGTGTGAATGTTAATACAGCAATGACATTAGACGAACACTTTGAAAGGTTTGTACAATGAGTATTTTAAACAGTTTTAAAGTTCCTTTTGAAGAATCACGTGAGTGGGACGAAAAAGTAGGCACAGCAGAAATCCGTAGACTAAACTTGTGCGGTAAACTTGTAAAAAGTAAAGGCAATGTATATCAACACAAAAAAGACATGTTGTTGGAAAGTGGCTTTATTACCAACGATGACTACCAATGGCTCACTAACAACATAGAATCTGATCAATGGATGAATACTTATTGTGTTAAAGAAGCAGGACATAACGGTGCTTGCAGTTGCAATCCATATCTGCCAAAAGGAAAAGATAAAGTTTCAAAAGGCATAGAACAAAAATTAAAGGATCCGTTGACCAATCCAGGTGACGATCCAAACAAAGGTGCAAACAGATCACACAAACGCAACTTTCCTCTTGCTTTTGATAAAAATGATAGAGCACGTTGGTATGAATACAACAAAGAAACTGGCTTCCGCAAAGAACTACAAAATATTGCACTACGTTTGCCAATGGTAAGTAGTCCTTTGATGATGGCACTTGCATACATTGATATGTTTGCTTGCATATGGTACAGCAAAGACAGTAGACAGTATCTAGATGTTACACCTGAATTTGAAAGCATATTGGATCAACGTTGGAAAGAACTAAAACAATTCTATGCAGGTAAAAAATTAAAAATTTACAACGACAATGATCAACTGCAAGATCCTATACTGTGGGAAACAATTGAAATTGATTGGTATGGCAAAGGACATGAAGATCTAAAAGGCATACAATTTGGACATGTAGATCCAATTAGAGAAGACATGTGGATGACTCGTCCAAACAATGTGTTGCCTATCACAAGAGAAACAAATTTAAATCAAAGCAGTGCAAGTTTGTATGATGTAATGGATCGTATGCGTACTAGTGTTCGTTTACAAGATGCCTGGGAAGAAAGTTTATAAATACGTTATGAGTTATTTAAGTCAAATGTATGGAGCAAAGGCTCCCCAAGCAATTACTAAAGATAAAAATCCTAACCGTGTACTAGGCGGCCTCAAAGGAGCAGGCGTAAACAGCTTTACTATGCTTGGCGAGGATGAACAAGAAAAACAGATTCCAACTTATGCTTATGTACAAGCATTGGAAGAAAAAGTAAAACAGCAAGATGCAAAACTAGCTGTTTTAGAAAAACAAATTAGGAGACTTAACAATGATCAAAAAATGGATAGAGCAGCGTTTAGCAGAACGCACAACACTTGATGGTGCAATTTTAGTTGCAGCAGGTATTTGCTTTTTAATTTTTAAACCTATTGCAGCCGCAGTTGCTTATGCAGCAATCGCATATGGGGCTTGGACTATTTGGAAATCCGAGTAAAACATTATCAAAGTATTATAAATCACAACAAAATGTTCGCATACATATTCCTTCCTAAATGTGGAGGTTGTAGTGTGTGCGAATATTTGCAAGAACTAGACGATTGGGATATTCCTGCAAAGGCTCCTGAACTTGCAAATGATACAAATATTATTATTCCACCTAACTACAAAATATTCACTGTGGTTAGAGAACCTGTTAGCTGGGTGCTCAGTGGCTACAGAATGTTCAAGCAACGTAGAAACTATAACTTCTCTATTACAGAACACTTAGAACTGCTGAGAAATCCACATAATGTTTTTACTCATTATAGAGATACAAGAAACGATTGGGCAGACTGGTGGTGGCATTGTGGCATAACGCCAGACAAACATTTTGAAAAATACCCTAATGTACAGGTTTTTAAACTAAACGAATTACATAAACTACAAAACTATCTCGGTCATCACTTTAACACCGAAGGCATTTCATTTCCACACACTAATCAAACAGAGCCGGAAGATATAGAATTAAGTAATTATGATAAAAAATTAATTAGCGAAATAACTTATTTTTACAATCTAAAGTTTATTAATTGGTAAACTACTACTAGCACTAAGACTCCAAACTTTTTTCCTGTCTACACCTTTTTTCTGTGCAAATCTTTTTGCATCACAGTTTTCGCAAACATGAAAGTAGTTATTGCTCAATCTTTTTGGATCCATTTTACCACGTTCTCTTGTAAACTCATCTTCGCAGTTATCACATCTAAATAATACCATTGTTTTTTTGCGATTGTAAGTGTGTTGCTTGCCAAGTTTACTGCGCCGCATATGCCATGTATCAATAAGATATTGTTTTATGTACATTATAGTTTTCCTATTACATTTTTAATTATCTTATTTGATTTTACTAAAAATCGTAGCTTATTAATTGCTATGTTTATTCTTGCTACATATCCTAATTTTATCATTTCTTCTTGTATATCATCATAATTTAAAATCAGTTCACGTTTTAAATAGTCAGGATTTACTTGTGGTCTTTTAAAGAAATTGATTCCATACAATGATCTGAGTTTTTCAATATCATTATCATTGTTAAATATGTCTTCACTTATAATTAGATTATCAATAGGTGTTAATTTATCTATGAATTTTTCTAATTGATTTACTTTCCAATCTATATCTTTTGCAGGATCAAATTCTAAGTTAAAAGGATTCATATTCATTTTTTTTACATGATTTAAATTTTTAAATCTCGGATCGGTCAACCTACCACTTATACCCTGTGCTACAATGTCTTTTCTAAATAACCAAATAACATGATTTTGTTCAAGAAATTTTTGATAAAATTCTTCTTGTATATGGTACAAGTGCCAACCTATCCACATTTTTAAAATTACTGGTTTGTTATCGACATTGTATTCTTTAAAAGTGTTAAATTGTTCTTCAAACGTAGCTTCTCTGTCGTTAAATTCTGCTTGTAAAAAAACAAAATTTTTCTTTTTTACTTCTATTATTTTGTCAATACTTTTGCCTCTACAAAAAATTTCAGCAGCATTGATATAATTTAATTTTTCGTTTTCTACAAAAGCATCTAAGAAGTTGGTAGATCCGCTTCTTCCAAAACAAAGTACAATAATATTCTTTTTCATAACTATATTTACATTAAGATTATAAAAATTAACCATAAATACGAATAGGAGAATAAATTATGACATTTTGCACACTGACAGACTCAGCAAAAAAGCAGATAGAAACCATTTGTGAAGAAAACGAATGCTATGCTGTTACGCTAAACATCAAAGGCGGCGGATGTGCAGGGTTTGAATACGAGTGGGGAACATATAAAACACCCAACGAATTACGTGACGATGACGAAGTATTCAAAACAGATAACAATCACACTTTTGTAATTGGTGCAGAAAGCGTAATGTTCTTAATTGGAACAGAAATAAACTACAAAAAAGATATAATTGGATCAATGTTTGAAATTAATAATCCAAATGCACATAGTTCATGTGGATGCGGAGTAAGTGTTAATTTTGATATGGACAAACTTGTATCGCCAGCAATATAAACGGAGTATAAAATGGCAAGAAGAGAAGTTGATATTGGTATTGAGGGTAATGACGGCACAGGCGATAGTATTCGCGAATCGTTTCGTAAAGTAAATCAGAACTTTACAGAACTATATGCTGTTTTTGGACAAGGTGGTAACATTAGTTTCCTTAACCTTGACGATACTCCAACTGATTATGCAGGAAATGAAAGTCGTGTTGTCTTTACCAAAGGTGACGGACTAGGTGTTGACTTTTATGAATTAGTATCAGATGCAGGTTCTAACGATGCTACAGATCCTGATAACACTGTTGCATTTAGTTTCGACGACGATGCAAAACAAATAAAAGTAAGAGCTATTAACACAAAACTAAGCCAAGATGCTAAACCAGTTTTAACAAGTGAATTAGCAGCAGCGGCAGTTATGGGATATACAAATGCTATTAACACTGCTTTAATCAGTAATATTGATGATCTTGTAAATGAATACAACGCTACACATGGTACCAGCAGTGGTACAATTACATCATCTAATGTAATTATTAGTAAAGGTTATGCAGATACACAATACGTGAATACAACTGGCGATACTATGACAGGTGATCTTGATGTTACTGGTGCTATAACTGTATCTAATACTCCAAATACAGGAACTCAAGTTCCACAAACACAAGAAGTTCTTACAAGAGCAGGTAGCGTTGAAAATAGAACAATGCTAGATAAGTTGTTCTTAAGCGATCATCCGGGTGCATTAGCTGGTGCAGGTGCTCCGACTGGTCCAGATGATTTACAAGCTGCAACAAAATACTATGTTGACAACACAAGTTTCGCTAGTACAACCAACCTTTTTGTTAGCACACAGGGAGACGATAGTCAAAGCAAAACGCCTGCAGGTAAAGAAGGTAGAGCATTAAGTTATGCTTATAGAACAATTGCAGCCGCTTGTGAAGCAGCAGAAGGTATTATTCGTGCTACACCGTACGAACCAGGACCATACGTACAAACCCTTACATATTTGAGCAGTGGTAATAGCATTGCAGCAAAAGTTACAGGAACACCTCAAGTTGCCAATGTTGGTGTTGATGCACAATTAGCTGCTGACACACTAGCTGAATACAGAGATACAATTGCCGAAGAAACAACAGACTTTATAACTTCGACATATCCTGATTTTACATATGACGTGGATTTATGTGCTAGAGATGTAGGTTTAATTATAGACAGTGTAAGATTAGATATCTTGGGTGATCTACAACAAAACTATCTATCACGTTGGGCAGGTTTACGTTATTTTGCTAACCCTAGTGCAAATGTCGCTAGGGTCAATCAACGTACAGAAACTATTGCTGGTATTGAATACGCAAGAGACAGAGCTATTGTATATTTAACAGCTTTATCTGTTACAAGCACTTATAGAACAGCAGTAACAAATAGATTTAATGATGTTGTAAGTTTTATTGATCCCACAGTAACAGAAGCAGCGTTGACAGAAACAGGTGATTATTACAGTTTAAGTGTAACCAATGGTAATATTGGACTTGAGCAAGGTAATACTGCAAACAGGGATATACGTGCTGGTAAAGTGGTCAAAGGTAAACAATCTGGTGCAGTTGCAGAAATTATAGAATATACTTTTGCCAATGGTTCTACTGATGACTTCAGTTTGAAATTATTAGAGCCAATTGAATTTATTTTAGGCGAAGAACTAGAATACGGTAATAAAACACAAAACAACCAAATCAGTGTACGTGTAGAATCTGGTATCTATGATGAGCACATGCCAATTCGTGTTCCAGAAAACGTCAGTATCAAGGGTGACGAATTTAGACGTACAGTAATTCGTCCCAAGCGTGGACAATCACAAAGTAAATGGGCAAACACATATTTCTATAGAAGCGATACTTATGATGGATTAACCATTGCTACTGGCGGTTTATCATTTACCCACCCAAACCCTGCATCAGATGAAACAGGATTTTATGGACGTCATTACTTAAAAGATCCTGCTTCTGATATAAATGTAGGAACAGATGCAGAACAAAATCCAGGAGATTTTGACTTATCAAGTAAATTGTTAAAGAAAAATAAAACGTTTGCAATTGAAGAAGTAATTGCATGGATAACTGCTAATGTGAATGCAGGCACTGGTATATGGAATGGATTTACATACGATGAGGCAAAATGTCGTAGAGATTTAGGTTTTATCATAGACGGTATTATTTTAGACTTGGTGAGTGGCGGAAGAGAAGAAACACTTATTAACCAAGGCTTCTATGCTAGTGGTGCAGCAGTCACAGGACAAGAACAACAAACCAAAGAAGCTATATTAAGATTAAAAACTATTTTTGATTATGTTTGGGATAATGGTGCTGGCGGTGTTAGTTACACAGTATTGAGCAGTGAAACAGTGGTAGTTGATGCGGACTTAGCACCGGAAACAAACAGTAATACAAATGCAGATGCATTGGTTGATTGTGTTGCATTTGGTTTAGACAACACAGGATATAAACCACCAAAAGATAACAACCAAATGGATGTATTCCTGTGTAATGATAACACTATCATTCGTAACGTTACATGTCAAAAGCATGGTGGATTTATGATGGTATTGGATCCTGAAGGACAAATACTAACACGTTCACCTTATGCACAAACATGTAGTAGTTTCTCACAAAGCCAAGGTTTAAACAAGGTATTTGCAGGTGGTATGTATATAGATGGTTATGCTGGTAACATGCCTGCTACAATTACAGGTTTGAATAATAGTGATCCATTTAGATTACAAGTTAGTTCTCCTGCAGACAACGGCTTGTTTATACGTAAACCACCTACACCTTTTCCTTTCTATTTACAAGGTGTACGTTATCAAGTTAATGCGATAGAAAACTATAATCAAACAGCTGGTACCGCAGTATTGATACTAGACGAAGATAGCAACGCACCTGATCCTATTGAAAATTCTATTAACAATATAGACTTGTCAGGCGCCAACGTTATTTTAGAATTTAATGGTAATCACGGATATAGCAATACACAACAAATTATTATTACCAATGTTGATGGTACAACCGAACTTAACGGCAACAGTTACTATGTAGGTAATGCAGTAGCACAATCCTTTACAGTATATAGAGATGCTGCTCTTACTGATCCTGTACTAAGTTCTGAAGTAAGTGCTTATATTGGCAACGGCGATGTAAGAAGTGTGGTTGCAGGCACAGGCTATACTGGAACTATACCTGCTGATATCTTTATGCAAAGCGGTGGTAACAGAAGTATGCTTGCAAACGACTATACACAGTTGAACGACAACGGTTATGGTGTTATTGCAAACAACAATGCTTTAACTGAACTTGTTAGTGTGTTTACATATTATTGTAACACAGGTTATATTGCAAGTAACGGTTCTCAAATACGTAGTTTGACAGGTAACAACAGTTATGGTGTATACGGACTAGTTTCATCAGGTGCTGATCCGGATGAAATTCCACAGGATGCAACACTTAACCAAGACATGGTATTTCCTGCAAAAGTTTTTCAAGCACAATATCAGATACGTTTTCCAGTTGATGTAAGCGGAAATGTAAGTGTAGGAGATTTTGTTTACCAAGATAATACAACAGCAGTAGCACAAGTTAGTTTTATCACCAATAGTGGAAAAGATGTATTTGTTTTAAGTACAGTCAACGGTGTATGGAATACAACAGCAAGCAATGGTGTAAGATTTGGTACAACAGCAGTAGCAGCGGCAACAGGTACATATGTTGATGGCACTGGTGCAGCAGGAGCAAACAATACGCCAACATTTGTAAAACTTAAAGATACATTTAGTGAAGAAGGAGACCTTGTAGTATATGCATACGATCTAAGTGGTGATCCTTTAAATGTTAGTGAGATTGAAATTTATCATAGAAGTAATGATGTTTATCAACCTTACGAAGTTACAAACTCAACTGATCCGGATGAATATATTGGAACTTATGATGCAGCGGCAAGCGGAGGCGAAATAAATTATACTACTGCATCAGCAGGTACACTAGCAACATTTAGAGTTGGAAAAACAGAAACTAATGGATACAATGTTACAATCACAAATGGAGGTACCGGTTACAGTTTAAGCGATACATTTACAGTTGATGGTGCAGACATTGGCGGTGTAACAAGTACTAATGATGCAACAATCACAGTTACAGAAATTGATGGCGGTATTATTACAGCGGCAACTATTTCAGGTACTCCAGTAACAGATACTAACACTCCAGTGATTTCAAACAAAATTTACAAACTTAACCTGGGCACAGGTATTGAAGGTACAGCAGAAAATGGACTACAATACGACACAGATCATGATACTCCAATTGTGTTTAGACACAAACAGAACTTTGTTCTAGATGGTGTAACTAGTGTTCCAACTCGTCCTAGTACTGCTGTTGTGTTCTCAGAAGATCCAAATGGCACTGTTACTTACAGAACAATCGGATTTGGTAGAAATATTACACAAAATAAAGTTGTTGGCTCAAATCAAAGTGTTGTTACATTTGATAGTAACTATGATTATTTGGATATGAACTTAGATCAAGATATTCTAAGCCTAGCAGACAACGATGCAAATATCACTCCTGCTATAAGTGGAGCCACAGGTGCAGAAACACTAGGAGCAAGTGCTGGAGATACCAGAATAGCAATCAACCGTATTTCGTCAACAGACGAAGCTAGATTGTTAACACAGGATATGATATTTACATGGGGCGGTAAAGCATTTAAAATTACAGGATACACTGAACATACCAATACTTCAACAGGTAACCAATTTGCAGTAATCACATTTACCGATCGTTCAAACATTGTAAACAATGCTACGGGTAGTGGTTTAAATGCATTCCCAGGAGGTACAGGAAGTGAACTTGTAAGTGCTAGAGGTATTACACTAAAAGCAGGCCTTGAAGCAGGCGAACCAGTAGAAATTACTGTAAATATTTCAACTTGTCGTGCAACCAGCCACGATATGTTGGATATTGGCACAGGTGGATATAACGCTACCAACTATCCAGAACGTATCCTCGGACAACCAGTAAGTGAACCTGTTACAAGCAGTGATGCTATTGACAGTACAGGTAACAAATCAAAAGCACAAGTACAAGAACGTGATAAAGGTCGTGTGTTTGCTGTGCTTACGGATCAAGATGGTTTCTTCCGTGTTGGTAGATTCTTTGAAGTTGACCAAGGTACTGGTGCTGTTACATTTAACGCTGCACTTGTTCTTACAAATATTGACGGTATTGGATTTAAACGAGGTGTACGTGTTAATGAATTTAGCAGCGATGATACATTCACAGATGCCAAAGGCGATGCAGTACCTACCCAAACAGCAGTCGAAGGCTATATCAACAGTAGACTAGGTAGAGATAGAGACGGACAACAAATTCCATCAGGAGATATTATTCCATCAGGAGGTGGATTTATATACAAAGCAGGCGATACCATGGGTGGTACGCTTAATATGGATAATAACCGCATTACCAATTTACAACCCAACACCAGTGTTGCAGATGACGCTGCTACCATAGGTTATGTAAACAGCAAAACAGATGAACTGAATGATATAGGCGATGTAACAATAACCGGCACTGATACTGCTATCCAAGCAGACATATTGGTATTTACAGGACAGGGTGTTGCAGGAACACAATTAAGTCAAAATGCTACAATGACTGGCGATATAAATTTAACATATAACCCGTCAAACGCAAATGAAATTGAATCTGTAATTCAATCAGGTGTTGTTGTAGATGATATGGTTGCTACGCCGACAACATTTGGCGAAGGTATTACACAAGCTAAATTGTTTATGAATCGTGCAGGAACATTCGACGAAGATGATGCAACAAATGGAATTGGCGGAACTGCACCACAAGTTGGTCAGAGCTTTGTTGGTTTAGCAGCATTCAGTGATAATAACTTTGAAGTTGAAAGCGAGGACATAGGCGGCGGTACCGATGTTCCTACTGGCCGTGTTAGAATCAAAGCCGGCGGTGTTGCAAATGCAGAACTAGCAAACAGCAGCATTACACTAGCAGCAAGTGGTGGTACAAGCACAGCAGTATCCCTAGGCGGCACAATGACATTTGCAGGTACAGCAAATGAAATTAGTGTAAGTGAAAGCAGCGGCACACTTACAATTAGTTTACCAGGTACTATTAATGCTAACACCACTGGTAATGCTGCAAGTGCAGATACTATAGATACTATACAACGTTCAACTAATGCAGTACACTATATGACGTTTGTTGATAGTGATAATACAAGTGCAACAGCAGAAAGTTTGTATACTGATGCGGGTGTAACTTACAATCCAAGTCAAAACACTTTGAGTGTAAGCAGTCAAATTAATGTACCAGATATTTACATGGCTCCAGAAGGCGAACCATCAATCATCATGACTGATGCCACAACTAGTCCGTCATACTCGACAGGCAGTCATGGTAAAATAGAATGGCTCAGACAAGGTCCTATTTTAGGTGTAACACAAATTGGTAAAATATCTACGCAATCATTTATTGATAATACTGCTGACTATGGCGGACGTTTGCAGATAGAAGCTCGTGGCTTTGGAACGTTTAATAATCACAGTATAGATTTAAATACCGGAGGTTCCATAAGCATACAGTCTGGTCACGGAATAAGTATACAATTAGGTACTAACGGGGGAACTTCAGTTTCGACTGCTAGTGATGCACTTTGTATGTTCCCAGCAGCAAATAACTCGTACAATTTTGGTAAAAGTACTGCTAGATGGAACACAATATACGCAACAGTATTTGATGGTACTGCAACTGAAGCACTATACGCTGACTTGGCAGAAAACTATTTAGGCGATGCAGACTATGAACCAGGCACTGTGCTTGTATTTGGTGGAGATGCTGAAATAACAACCACAGATAAAAAAGGTGATCATAGAGTTGCTGGTATTGTAACAACCAATCCAGCTCACTTGATGAACAGTGCTCTACAAGGCGATCATGTTGTTGGACTAGCATTGCAAGGGCGTGTACCTTGTAAAGTAATTGGCAAAGTTGCACCTGGTGATATGCTTGTAACAAGTGCAATACCTGGATATGCTGTTGTCAATAACACACCCGGTATAGGACAAGTTATAGGTAAAGCAGTTGGAACAAAAGATGACAACGACCGAGGTGTAGTTGAAGTCGTAGTAGGGAGAGTATAATGGCACAAAAAACCATTAATGTTGGAAGTAGTGTAAACAGCGGAGGAGGCGATGCCCTCCGCGATGCAATGATCAAAATCAATGATAATTTTACCGAGTTGTATACAAAAGTTGGTGGTTTAGAAGATGGACAAATTGTAACTGATGTTCAAGGTAGCGTTTTTGCAGATGATAGTACATTGCTGGTAGATGGTGTAAATGGTATTATACCAGGATACGTGAGTTTAGATACACTGCAAAGTGTTGTTGCTGCTAGTGCTGATTTTGCAGACTTTAAAACTAGGGTAGCAGCTTTAACATAAATATTAGAAAGAACAGGATTTAGAGAATGGCAAATAGATTTCCACTTATAGTAGATACAGCAGATAACAAAATTAAAGAATTGCCAAATGGAGACAGTTTAGACTTTGAAGGTTCTGGTCTTGTAAATCTAAGCGATTTGACTTTATCTGCTGCATTATCAGTTGGCTCAGATGCAACAATCACAGGCACATTAGCAGTTACAGGTGCTACCACGTTAGGAGAAGTAACAGCAACAAATTTAGTTGTAGGCGGATTTCCTCCATTGTACAGTCAAACACAGTCAGATTGGACAGAAGAAAACGATCAAAGTCCTGCGTTTATTGCTAACAAACCAGAGTCATTCGGAGTAGATAGGATACAAGATCAAACAGACTTGACTGGTTTAGATGAAGCAAACGATGGTGATAGTTTAATTGTAAGAAAATTAGAAGGTGAACCTATTAGTTTTGCATTTGAAACACAATCAGGAGGTGGCGGCAGCTTCCTTACAGACCTAACTGCAACAAAAGCAGCAGACAGCGGAACAGGTAGTTTTACATACAATAATAACACCGGAGAGTTTACAGTTGCATTTCCAGAGATTGTAGGCGACGACAATATTACTATTAATAGAGATGGTGCAAATATACAAATCGAATTTACTGGTAATTTAAGTAACACAGTTGACTTATCAACATATTCTATTGGAAATCTAGGTGATGTTAACACCACTAGTGTTGCTCCTAGTATAGGTGACGTTCTAAAATGGAATGGTAACCAATGGGCGCCGGCAATAGATGAAGAAGGCACCGGCGGTATAGTTTCAGAAGAGGACACACTGGACAGTGTTGTACAAAGAGGTAGTACTACGAATACACAGGTGACTTTAAATGGTGGCCTTATTGTAAGTGGCGGTGCTGCTCAATTAGGTGCTGCAAGTGCATCAGACATTACCATAACAGATGGCGCAGCTACAAATACAGTCGCAGGAAATTGGAGCATTGCAGGTTCGTTATTTGTTACAAGTTTAGCTCAAGGTACACTGCCGGTTGTATCTGCTACAGGCGGATTCAATGCTCTACCAGGATTCAATATTGGTACAGCAAACGTACTTAATATACCAAGCGGTGCAAATATTACAGGCGACTTAGATGTTACAGGAACTATTACAGCAGATAGAGTTGAGAGCGGAGCGACAGGAACACCGACATTAGAAAGTAGTAGCGACATTATACTTAATGCATCAACAACTGGTAGAGTAGATGTTATTGCTGGCTTGTTCCAATTACCTACAAGTGCTGGTGTACCAGCTAGTCCTTCTGGTAACACCGGTGATGTTTATTATGATGATCAAGCAGAAACACTTGCTTTCTACAGTAGTAATGCAGACGGTCAAGGCAACGGAGGATTTATGTATGTTCCTAACATGGCTTCTCCTAGACCATTACAATTACCAATATTCACTAACACACAAAGAAACGCAATTACACCCCAATTTGGAATGGTAATTGCAAATAGTGACAGTGGAACTGTACAATTCTATAACGGAAGCAACTGGGCAAATCTATAATGAGTGAAAAAGTATACACAGTAATTTCAAAAAGAGGTACTACCATTGATCAAATACAAGACGATCTTACAAGGTACACAAGATTAGATAATATTCCAAATAGAGCTGTTGATATTGCTCATCCTAGAGCAGGAAGTAAAAGACAAACATATTTTAGTCTGACTGACGCAGAAGCAGCAATGATTAGAAATGATCCTAGAGTTGAAGCTGTAGAAATACCTGCAGAATACAGAGACGATATTGATATTCAACTTACTGCAAAACAAATAGGAGATTTCAAAAAAACCAGTTTATCCTCTGGTGATTATGTTAATTGGGGACTGGTGCGTCATATGAGCGAAACTTATAATTTCACAAATGACGGTTTAGGTAATGTAACAGCAAACACAGATACTTTTGCTTACAGTTTTGATGGTGAAGGTGTTGATGTTATAATACAGGATAGTGGACTACAGGTTGATCATCCTGAATTTCAAGATGCCGATGGCAATACAAGATTTCAATCTGTTAACTGGTATACTGCCAGCGGTATAAGTGGCACTCAAAGTGCAAATCATGATAGAGACTTAGACGGACACGGAACACATTGCGGAGGTATAGCAGCAGGTAAAACTTTTGGTTGGGCCAAAGGTGCAAGAGTTTATGGACAAAAAGTCGCAGGTTTAGAAGGATCAGGCGATAGTGGAACTGGTATAAGCGTAAGTGATATATTTGATACTATACGTTTATGGCATGCTAATAAAAGTGGTGCTGATGCAGGCAGACCTACCGTGGTAAACATGAGTTGGGGTTATGGATATAATCTCTCGCCAAGTAGTATTACCACAGGAGTTTACAGAGGAACTTCGTGGGATTTTCAAAATGACTATGGGGGAGTAAGTCAAACATTACAAAATGCTGTAGGCATAATTATTCCAATTTTTGGTTCATTTAACACAACAAGAATGCCTGTGCGTATTGCTAGTGTTGATACAGATGTTCAAGAAATGATAGATGCAGGTATTCATGTTTGTATTGCATCAGGCAACAGTAGATTTAAAATAGATGTACCAGGTGGTGCTGACTATGACAACACAGTATTACGCAGCGGAGTGCAAGAACCATATCACAGAGGTAGTTCACCTTACAGTGAAGATGCAATGATAGTAGGCAATATTTTAGATGCTACATTTGGTAATCTCGACACAATCAGTACAAGTAGTTGCAACGGGCCTGGTGTAAATATTTGGGCAGCAGGCAGTAACATAATGAGTTGCACAAGCAACACAAATAAATTTTCTGATGCACCATATCAAAAAGATAGCAATTTTAGACAGTGTAACATCAGTGGAACCAGTATGGCATCACCACAGGTTGCAGGAGTGATTGCCTGTTTGTTACAAAAAGATCCTACACTAACACCTGCGCAAATTCAAACATTATTAATTGAAGATAGTGTAAAAGATATAATTTACGATACAGCTTCGGATGTAGATTATGGTGAACCACGCAGCTTGAAAGGATCTCCAAACAGAATGATGTTTAATAGATACAACAGTGTACCATTTCAAATAAGCAGCAACCTTAGACCCAGGAACGGGCTAACGATACGACATGGATAAATACTAAAAACGGAGTAGGAATATGCCATTACAAACTATAAATGTGGGCTTGGTTGCAAATGACGGCACTGGAGATGATTTAAGAGAAGCATTTATCAAAGTGAATGAAAACTTTGATGAACTAGATCTAAGAACAGAATCTACAACTGCCGTTAATACAGGAACTGGGGCGGAAGTTTTCAAAGCAATCAATAACAGTGAATTGAGTTTTAGATCTCTCGTTGGAGGTAATGCTATTACAATTACCGAAAATGATAACGACATAACAATTAGTAGCCAAGCAGGTCAATTTATTTTTAGAGACAATGCAGATACTAGTATACTTACTGGTGCAGGCAGTATTGTTAACGTTGACGGTAGAAATGCTGCGGTAGTAACAGTTGATGGCAACACAGATCCTCAAAAAATAATAATTGATACAAAATTATCTTACGATAGCCAACCAGAACTTGCAGGTAATCTTAATGCAAGATTTTTTAGTCTTTTCAACCTTACTGCAATTAATGGCAATATTCAAATGTCCGAATTAGAAAAAGCATTTGGTTTTGACTTTGGTGGTTTTACTAATGTAAGAACCAGTATATTCGATTTTATTTTGAATGAAAGAGATGTTGATTTTGGAACATTAGATCAACCAGCTAGGAGTGTAGTTGACTTTGGCGCTATAGGAGGTTAATATGGCATTACCTGAATGGACAGTTGGCTCAGGATACAGCTTCGGAGAATTTGAAGAACGAACTTCTATAAGCATTGATTTACCGTTAGGTAATCCTGATGATGTAACAACCAAAGTCATTTCAGGTCAACTTCCTCCAGGACTAGCTTTGGCAAATAATACCTTATTTGGTAATCCATTTGAAGTAAGTGTTTTTTCGGCGTTTGAATTTTGTATAAGAGCAACTTCAGCAGAGGGTATTTCAGATAGAACATTTAAAATGTTTATCACCGGACCCGATGATGTAGAATGGATTACACCAGAAGGATCATTAAGAGTTGGACCTGAACCATCAGGACAATATTGGTTTGATGCAACTACCACAATATGGGGTATAAAATATTGGAATGGTGCAGAATATATAGATCAAGATGTGAGTGTAATCATTGGTAAGCCAACAACATTAGAGTCTTACAGTACAAATATACTTGCAAGTTTTGATAAAGGTGTAAGCAGATTTTATGTTTTCAAAAATGAAAGATGGTATGAATTAGATACTAATACATTAAGCGTGGTATTCAACGAAGATAATATTGTAAAATCGCAGTTCGCACAGCCGCCTAATGCTACCACAGATTACTGGTGGAAATTAGGTGACAGTAATAACGGATTTAATCCAAAAATTAGAAAGTATAATGCACAATTAGATGATTTTATTGAAGTAGATACAGTTGTAAGTTTTATTGAACCAGAAAATCCAGCAGACGATTTAATATGGTTTGAAGTATTTGCTGACACTACCTTTTATAATATAAAACGTTTTGATAGAGAAGAAGGTACATTTGTGCTTTTATCATATGAAGCAGGTCCAACAGCACCAACAAGTAATCAGCCGACTACATATATTTTAGACAATGCATATGTTGATTTTCAATTAGAAGCAATTGATACAGATACTCGAACTGGTTTTGAACTAGAATATTTTATTGCAGACGGTGATGGTAGATTGCCAGGTGGTTTAACACTAAGTAAAGATGGCAGGATTACTGGATTTGTAGATCCTATTTTAGCTTTAGATGTTGAAGCAGAACCTGGTTACGACATGAATATCTTTGATAGTTATCCTATTGACTGGGGTGTACCAGACGGTGACGGATTTGATAGTTATTTGTATGATGTGCAAAACTATGAATTTGGTGTTGCAACAAAGCAACCAAAAAAAATTAATCGCAATTATGAATTTATTGTAAGTGTGAACGATGGTGTTAATGTTACAAAAAGAAAATTTAGTATATATGTTGTAGGTGATGATTTTGTAAGAGCAGATAATACTATAATTAAGGCAGCCAGTGGTGTGTACAATGCCGATGCTACATATTTACGTTCTCCTATTTGGTTAACAAATAGTAATTTAGGATTCAAACGTGCAGACAATTATACAACATTGAATCTAGAAGTTTATGATCCTAACAGTTTACTAGGTCCTATTAGTTATATTTTAGAAACAGTAAACAATGATGGTACGGAAAGTATATTACCTCCAGGATTAGAACTAGATGGCTCAAATGGGGAAATTGCTGGACGTATAGGTTATCAACCACAAAGTCAAAAAAACTATAAATTTACTATCAGAGCAGAGCGCAGTGAAACTGATGATGAAATAGTAGAAGTAAACGCTTTAATCAATTATGATATTAGAGCAGGATTAAGTAGTTTTAGAGTAGCTAAATTACCTGCAGGTGATTTAGAATTATTGCGTGGAAGAAATATAACAATTGAAAATAGATCTTATGTAGTCAAAAATGTAGAAGAAAGACAAGATTATGATGTAATTAGTTTAGACGAAGCATTATTTCCTACATTTCAGGCTCAAAGTTTAAAATTATACACTGATGGTGCTAATGGCAATAATTATTTCTTTGTAGACAAACTTACTGAAGAAAGCAAAGAATTTTATAGAAATAGATTTTTAAATTATAGTAGTGCAGAAGAATACGAAATTACAAGTATTAATCCTTACGTGGAATGGACTATAGAATCTGGAGACGGTGTAGCATTAGAAGTTGATTATCAGATAGTTGGCTTAGCACCTGTGCCAGGCGAAACATTTGCAGAAGCAGTGACTAGAGTTGTTGATCAGTTTTTAAACAACGAAGGTGTGTCAGGAGATGCTTATATTACTGTAAACACAAATACCAGAGTAACGTTACGTTTGCCTGAAACAGCATCTACCAACAGAAGATTAGACATTAAAAAACTATTTTATAAAGAAGATAGTAGTGAATTACAAATTAGTAAAACTTATAATTTTGATAGGATTGGTTTAGATAATAATTTAATGAGAACACTTCCTAATGATTCTTCTCTAAGTATAGGTGCACCTAATGGTAGCAACATTGTAGAAAGAATACGAACTTTAGATCAAGAAGTTGTTAGTGTTAGAAAAACATTTACATTAACTTTACTAGGAGATGTAAACACAGAGATCACATGGAAAACTGACAGGTTGCTTCCAGATCTACAAGCAAACCGTATTAGTACATTAAGAGTTGAAGCAGAAACTAACACGGTATCAAATAGACTAGAATATTACATTGTAAAAGGTTCTTTGCCTTCAGGTCTCACATTACAAAGGTCAGGAGAAATAACAGGTGCTATAAGGCAATTTGGTGTACCTGGTATTCCAGGATTGACATTGCTTGATAGTAATAGAACTACAATAGACGGTGGTCTAACTAGATTTGATAGCAAGTATGTATTTAATGTTTTAGTAAAAGATCCTTTTGCACAAAAAATTGGTATTAAAACATTTGAATTAAATATTTTAGATCCTGATAACAAACTTTATACTAACATTATAATGAAACCGTTTTTACCAAGATCACAAAGAAATTATTTCGACGAGTTTATTAATAATGTAGATATATTTAATCCTGAATATGTGTATAGACCAGACGATGAAAACTTTGGAGTTCAAAAACAATTGAAAAGTTTAGTTTACGCTGGAATAGAAACAACAAATATTAATCAATATGTAGGTGCAACTGCATTAAATCATAAAAAGAAAAATTTCTATTTTGGAGATGTCAAAACAGCAGTAGCAAAACAACGTGGTAGTAATGATATTGTATATGAAGTTGTATATGTTGAACTGATAGACAAGCAAGATTCTAAGAATGGCAAGACTAGAAAAAACTTTAGTGCAACAAAAGGTTCTCCTATTACAATCGATAGTGTAAAGTTAGAAATTTTAGATGATAATAGTGCCGATATTGTAACAAGTAGTACATCATACACCATTTTAGGTAAAGATGGAGAATTGATTAAATTTACCGGTGGGACTAATAGTGTAGAAGTTATTTTAAGATCAGAAGATAGTAGCGGAGTAAATGATGTAATTCAAGTTCCTTCACAAGGTATTAGTTTTACAATTACATTACAAAGTGGTTTAAGTGTAACTATTACAGAAAGCACTAGTACAATTGTAACTACCAGTGCTAGTTATAGACATAGACCAAACGGTAATACAATAACAACAGATAATAGCGCAATTTTAGCAAGTCAAACTAGTGATGTTCAAAGATATATTGCTAATATAACCAACATGCGTGATAGAATAAAAAATATACAAGTTAGTTTGCCAGAGGACAGTGAACAATTTACTGACATTTCAACTGATAATAGCTTCTTGCCATTATGGATGAGAACACAACAACAAATAGGATCACCAAGTGAGGAGTATGTTTTTGCTCTTCCATTGGTGTATTGTAAACCAGGAACTGGTAATTTTATAAAAAATAACATAAACACTTATGTTCTTGGTAATAACTTCAATTTCAACGAAATAGATTATGAAATAGATAGATATATAATTGAAGGAACATTAAATAACAGTACTGAACAATATATTTTATTCAGCAATTACAAATACAATGTATAAATTTTACTAAATACATTGAGAGGAAAAGACATGGCAAGTAATATTACATACACAACGATTGATGAACAATTTCCGGTAGCAGGACAAGATAACGATTCTCAAGGATTTCGTGATAATTTTTCTATTATCAAGGAAAATTTTAGAAACGCAAGTTTAGAAATTGAAGATTTACAAAATACTCGTGCAAGGTTAGAAACTACAAATACTTTTGACGATAACTTTGATCAAGTTTCCATGTCGTTGGCTCAAACTGTTGAGAAAGCAGATACAAGTGCTTTTACAAATGGTATTTTAAGTGCAGCAAACGTTAGCTTTACATCCGGGCATCATCATGTTATCAAAGCTGAAGGTGATATTACTCTTACATTTACAGATTGGCCTAACAGCGGAAGATATGCAGAAATACGTGTACAACTTTATGGTGATGGTATATCAGCCCGTGATATTACACTAAATACTGAAAATGCAGGAAACTTAAAAACAGATGGAGATGCTAATTTTAGTGGTACTATTGTACAAGTTCCAAATAACGATACAACAAGTAAAGTTGTAAAAGCATTTACATATGACGGTGGCGCAAACGTATTTTTACAATACCAAGGAACATTTAGTTGATACATCCACATGCTGAAAGTTTGAAAGACTTAACCGATTCACAGTTAGAAGCAAAACTTTATAAACTAAATGGCATGTATTTTATGACAGAAAATCAAGATGTACGTCAACAAATGATCTTATTAATGGATTCTATCAAGTTAGAATTAGAAGAACGACAAATTACAAAGAAAAAACAACAACAAGATAATAATGGTCTTGACGATTTAATAAATGTATCGTAATATACATACATGCTTATGAAAACAGACGACTTAGGTATCCCACGATTTAGTAATCGCGATCTTATTGATATGATTTATAGTGGCAATGTTGAAAAATGCCACGTTGTTCTGTGTGATCAAAATGATGATGTAGACAAGTTCAATGCCGCTATGGAAGAACAAGGTCTTGATAAACTACAAAAATATATCCCATTAGACGTAGATCAAAAGACTTTTGACGGTGTATGCCAAAGTGAATGGTTTATGCCTGATGAATACAAGAACTTAAATGTATTAAACTGGCTACAAGCAACTTTAATGGAAAAACTACAAGACCCGGACGATAATAATGTGTTAACAACAAAAGAATGGACTAGGGTTTCCGAAGAATTTGAAGAATACAGACAGCGTAATATGATTAATTTACTACGCTATATGGTGTATCTTGTAGACTTTATGCGTGAGAATAACATTGTATGGGGTGTAGGACGTGGATCTAGTGTAGCAAGTTACGTGCTGTATTTGATAGGTGTGCATCGCATTGACAGTATTAAGTATAATTTAGATTGGCGTGAATTCTTACGATGATAGAAATTGATGACGCTGTTGTCTGGGATAAAGAAAATGCTCTTAATAAAGCATTACAAGGTAATCCACTTTGGCCACACAGTGTAGCAATTAGATACGACTTTATGAATCAAAATTTATATCTTGCTCCTACATGTGATTTTCCTGCACGATCTGATGAATATGAAGATGACTATTTGGCTTGCTATACTCGACCAATTTTCCACATAGACATTAAACTTGTTCATACAATGAAATTTAAAAATTATAAGAAAATGTTTGACAAAATCAATTATGGCGGAACTTCAATTTATCTTCATATTTCAAACACTAGTGATACAAGACGTTACTATCCAATTATAAAAAATTCACTGGTTATGCCAACAATAGAGTATTTTGAAAATAAATTTGATAAATTATATGTAGAGCTAAGTAATAAAACATGGAATAGTAAACAATTTCATAGTTTTAGATATATTACAAAAGCAGATAAACCTAATTGGTATAAATTGTTAAGGAAAAAAAAGAAAATTCAAGAGTTTGCAATAATGGAAGAAACTCCAAAAAAACCACATGATATAAATCCTATTCCTGGTTTTAAATTAGAAAGCACTGCATTAATGTTCAAACAAAATAATAATTTAGTGGATATTTTTAAATACTAAATATTGCTAAGGAGATCAATATGGCAATGAAAAATAGACAAGCAAAAGTCTACCGCACGATGCAAGGTAAACAAATTGATTTAGATTTACTTATTAAAAGAAATGAGTTGACACCTGCGGTAGGAAATGCTAAAGTAAATGCACGTGGAGATGAACTCGGCCCAGGTGGAAAAATTATAAAAAAACGTGAAGAAGTAGTCAGAGATTTTTATAATTCTAACACAGTGGTAGACGAGCCTACACGTAAAGCAGTAATGCCGCCAACTAATTCTATCAGCGAGTCTGAAGCAAAAGAACTTGCAGAATTTGATGAAGAGCCTGTACCTGTTAAAAAAACAACAACACGTACTTCTTCAACAAAGAAAGTTGAGTCAACTAAAGACGAATGGATAGAAGATGAAGACGGCAACTTTGTAAGAAAAACATAAGAGGATATAATGGCTGAAAATTTTGCTAGGACATATGAAGGTAAACTAACACCTGTTGGAAATAGAGTAATTGTAAGTGATATGTACTTTGGTGAACAAAAAACCAGAGGCGGACTTATTTTGCGTGACGATGACGGAACAACTAGAGGAATATATCCTCGTTGGGCTAAAGTACATGCGAAAGGCCCAGATAACACAGATGACTATGATGTAGGACAATGGATTTTGATAGAGCATGGACGTTGGACACGTGGTATTAAGATAGATGAGGGTAATGGTGAAATTGAACTACGTATGGTAGAAGCAGAAAGCGTACTAATGGTTGCAGATGAAAAACCAGAAGGAACTCGCATCGGTGCAGAATACGACGACGGACCTGTAAATATTGGTGCAGAAGAATTTGGAGCAAATTAATGAATCCATTTGCAGATATTGAACGATTTGGCTCAGCGTGTGATCAAGAGCCATCAGAAGCAAACTATGATATGTATCTCGGTCTTATTGCAGAGGAATACACTGAACTTGCAGATGCTATAGCAGCAGATGATCGTGTAGAACAACTTGATGCACTGATCGATATTTTAGTTGTTACCATGGGTGCTATTCGTGCTGGCGGCTATGACGGAGAAGGTGCTTGGAAAGAAGTAATGGATACTAACTTTGCTAAGATCGATCCAGACACAGGCAAAGTTCGCAAACGTGAAGATGGCAAAGTATTAAAACCAGAAGGATGGCAACCGCCTAAATTGGCTAAATTTGTAAATGCCTGAATGTTTTGCCTATAAAAGTCATTTAGCATTAGATATCAACGGATATAGAATTCCGTGTTGTATGTATAGAGCACCGGTTCCTAACGATTCGTTGGTATCATATCACTGGACAGATATTACGTTTGACGATTATAGAAATTTACCCGAATATAAAAATTTAAAAAACACAATGGAAAGTGGCGCTTGGCACCTTGGATGTAGAGAGTGTCAAAAGTCAGAATCATTAGGTATCAGTAGTTTACGCTTAGGCAATAACAATAACATAAAACATAAAATTGGCGAAAGCGATGATATTGAATTTGTTGAAATAAGTTTAGGAAATGATTGCAATTTAACCTGTAGGATGTGTGCTCCAAACTTTAGCACCGATTATATAAAACGTATTGAAAATAATCCAAAGTTATTGGAATACATAGATTTTGGAGAAACAAATTGTAAACGAATTTCATATAATGTTGAACAAATGTTTGATCCTGTAGATTTAAGCAAAGTAAAAATTATAAAGTACATAGGCGGAGAACCTTTCATTACTCCCCAAGTAACAAAATTATTCGAATACCTAGACAGTAAGGTTGATTTATCACAAATTAAATTATTTACAAATACCAACGCAACTTTTTTTCCTCACAAACATTTACAGTATCTTAAAAAATTTGAAAATGTTTTTGTTACAATTAGTTTAGATGGCATCGGTGAAAGAGATGAATACATAAGAGAAGGTTCTATCTGGAGTGAAAAATTAGATAACATTAATACATGGATAGATAATGGATTTACAGTTTCAGGACATACCGTATTAAACGCATTGAATATTGACCAAGCTGAAGAAATTGCCAATTTTGGAAAAAACCATTTTGCAGGCAGCTTACCTCCTCATTTTACAATATGCACTATGCCACAGCATCTTACTTTTAATGCACTACCTCCTAAATATGTAAAAAGATTGTGCAAGCAACAGCCTTCACTTAGAAAATATTTTAAAAAGTATAAATTTTCAACAGAGCTTTTTGATAAATTTAGAAAATTTACTAAAGAATTTGACAGCACTACAGAAAAAAATATCAAAAATTACGTTCCAGAACTAGCAAAATACTTGACTTAGTCGCACTGTCATGCTATATTAAGCTATAACAGACACGGAGTACAAATGGCTATTCATGCAATGATCGATCTAGAAACACTAGACGTCACACCTGCCGCAGCGGTATTAACAGTTGGTGGTGTAAAGTTTGATCCTTATTCAAGTGCAGAACCACATAGTGAGTTTTATTACAAATTAGATATTGATGCGCAAAGCAGTCGCAAGGTTAATGACAGCACTATTGCTTGGTGGGGACAACAAGACCCTATTGTGCAGCAAG
>Ga0255784_10000129_pt1 | contig 57483 bp, 63 predicted proteins | sample 101ome_14_FD_179982 | JGI IMG/M metagenome (GOLD analysis project Ga0255784, IMG submission 179982) | Coastal salt marsh microbial communities from the Groves Creek Marsh, Skidaway Island, Georgia - 101403AT metaG (version 2) | ecosystem: Environmental > Aquatic > Marine > Intertidal zone >...
TTTTTAACGGAAGAAGCGTCTCAGCAATCTGTTTTAATAGAAAAATAAAAGTATTTTATTTTATAAGGCAATTTAGACCTAATTACTTTTTTAATAACACTAAAAGATATCCCTTAGAAATAGTGGCAGGTGGGATTAAAAAAAAAGAGACCAGTAGACAAGCAGTACTAAGAGAAATTCATGAAGAACTGGGCGTTCAAGCTTTATCGGTCAAAAAGATAGACTCGCTGATAATTGCACCAGATTGCCTAGAAGAAATTACTGATATTTATTTGGCTGAGGTGCCTATAATTAACAAATTTAAAATTATTAATTCTGAAGAAGGGGAGTATATTGATATATTGCCTCTTAAAAAGAAAGAAGTTCTGGATCTGATTGAAAGCAAAAAAACACAAAATATTGTTACTAAATTTGCTTTATTAAAAATAAGAGAACTTAAGCTTTAATATTCTTCATTTCAGGATCGTAAAGAGCTTTTAAGTGCACTTTGCAAGGCACCTTCTCTGTTGCAATCTCTAATTCATATTCACCATCTAAAACAAATTGGTTATCTATAAATTCTGAGCTTCTAATATACCCATATCCAACAGATTGCTTAATAGTATAGCCATATCCCCCACTTGAAAGCCACCCAACCTGTTTCCCATTTCGGTAAATAGTTTCTCTTCCAAGAAGTATTTGTGTTGGATCATCCACAGTAAAAGCTGCGAAAATCTTCTTAACACCATTTTTCTTTTGATCAAGTAATGCTGATTTACCAATAAAATCTTTATTACTTTTTAATTTAACTGCCCACCCTAATCCTGCTTCCAATGGGGTATGATCGGGGCCAATATCAGAACCCCATGCTCTATAGCCTTTTTCTAATCGGCAAGCCTCAATACATCTATATCCTGCATTAACTAGACCAAATTCTTCACCTGCTTCAAATAATTTATCATATACGTAATTCGCATCTTCTATTGGAAAATGAAGTTCCCATCCTAATTCACCCATATAGGTTATGCGAATAGCTCTTACTATTTTATCACCAATATTAACTGATTGAGCTGTAGCAAAAGGAAATGTTTCATTTGAAAGATCATTTGAAGAAACCTTTTCTAAGATTTGTCGTGAATTGGGTCCCATTAATGAAAAAACAGATTTTTGATAGGTCACATTTTCAATTTTTACATCAGGAAAATTTGTGAGATTGCTTTTTATCCAATCAAAGTCGTGGGTCATAAAGCCAGTTCCTGTTACTAAATAAAAACAATCATCCTCAATACGAGTAATGGTAACATCACACTCAATACCCCCATGGTTATTTAACATTTGAGTATATATAGTTGAACCGATCTCTTTATTGATATTATTTGCACAAAGATACTCCAATGCATCTAAGGCTTGGGATCCTGATATTTCAAACTTAGCAAATGATGTTTGGTCAATTAGAACAGCTTTTTCCCTAGTTGCTTTTACCTCTTCACCAACTACCTCAAACCAATTTTGACGATCATATGTATAATGATCGACTGGTTCCATTGATTTAGGGGCAAACCAATTGGGTCTCTCCCAACCTAGTTTTTCACCAAAACAAGCATTTGAATTTTTTAAATTCTCATAAATTGGAGATTGTTGAAAAGGTCTTCCTGATGAGTGCTCTTCGAATGGCCAAGCCATGGTGTAATGCTTTGCGTATGCCTCATAAGTTCTTTTTCTCACCCATTCAAGATCTTGGTGTGGTTTGCCAAAACGTCTAATATCTACAGGCCATAAATCATAAGGAGGCTGACCATTGGCTATCCACTCAGCTAATGCCATACCAGCGCCACCTCCAGCGGCTATACCATAAGCATTAAAACCTGCACCAACATAAAAATTCTTTAATTCTGGACTCTCACCTAAAATAAAATTTCCATCTGGAGTAAAACTTTCTGGACCATTAATTAACTCTTTAATTCCAGCTGTTTCTAATTTTGGAACTCTACCCAGAGCATTATTCATTATAAGTTCAAAGTGATCATAATCAGAGTCTAATAAAGAAAAATGAAAATCCTCAGGAACAGATTTTTCTGCCCACGAGATAGGATTAGGCTCATATCCTCCCATGACTAGGCCACCTACTTCTTCTTTAAAATAAATTAAACGATCAGGATCTCTTAGAGTTGGTAAATTAGAAGCAACCCCCTCAATTGGCTCTGTAACCATGTATTGATGTTGAAATGAAACTAAAGGAATATTTACTCCCACTTTTTCAGCAAATTGTCTAGACCATTGTCCACAGCAACAAACTAATTTTTCACAATTAATAATTCCTTTATCAGTTTCGACACCTTTAATAATGCCATTATCTAAAATTATTTTTGTAACTCTTGTTTCCTCTAAGATTTGAGCTCCTTTATTTTTTGCACCTTTGGCTAGAGCTTGCGAAATATCGGTAGGATTAGCTTGTCCATCTGTAGGTAAAAAAGCAGCTCCATGAACATCTTCAATATCCATTATCGGCCAGAGATCTTGAGCCTCTTTTGGAGTTAATAGTTCCATTTGCAATCCAAAAGAGTGAGCTGTTGTCGTTTGTCTTAGCACTTCCTGCCAACGTTCTTTATTACAAGCAAGTCGCAAGCCGCCATTCATTTTCCATCCTGTACTAAGTCCCGTTTCCTTCTCTAAGCGATTATATAAATCAACGGAATATCCTAAAAGTTGAGTAATGTTAGCATTAGTTCTTAGCTGCCCTACTAAACCAGCAGCATGCCAGGTACTGCCTGAGGTGAGCTTGCCGCTCTCAATTAAACAAACCTCTAATCCAAGGTGAGCCAAATGATAAGCTGTTGAACATCCAACGATACCTCCTCCAACAATTATAATTTTTGAATTAGAAATCATTTATAAACTCTCAAATGCCTCATTAAATTTACTCAAATTTTCTTGGGTGTATTCACCGTAATCAAATTCTAATTTGGAGGTAATTTCTGAAACCATACTCCACATTGTTTCTCTGAGTAAGCTAGCAGTTTTCATTGAATTATATTTTAATAAAACGTCATTTGTTAAAGGTTTTTCATAATACATCTCTAAAGCCTCTTTCTCTAAATCTTGACTAAAATCATTATTTGAAGCTAATCCGCCAATATCAAATAAGGGATCATTAAAGCCACCATACTCCCAATCAACGACCCATATCTTAGATCCATCATCCAAAAAATTAGCAGCTAAAAAATCATTATGACCGAAAACTATTTCTCTGGGAGACGATAGTTTTTCTAATTTAGACGCTTTTTGAAGTAGATCATGTATTTTGTCTTGATGGCTACTGTGATTTGATCTTAAAAAATTGGCATAATATTTGATTACATGAAAGACCCAAAACATTGCAGGTTGTCCAGATAAAAAGTTGGGAGTCTCATGATGAATTTTTTTTATTACCGGCATGATCCTCTCTAAGTTTTTTTGAACCCCTTTGGGGTCTAAGGTTTGACTTTCAATGAATTCTAAAACTAGGACTCCTAATTCACTGTGAATTAACTTAGGAGATACGCCAATTTCGTATGCAGCTTTACTTACATTAATTTCATTTGAGCGAAACACTAAGTGCTCCGGTATATCTTGTCCCAATCGAACTACTAGTTTGTCATCTCCATGGTTAACCAAAAAATTTAAGTTTGTTATACCGCCCTCTAGGGGATTAATTGTTAATTCATGGCTCCAAATAGATAAGGATTTTATTTTTTCTATTGAATTCATCTATGCAAAACCATACTTAACTTTCAATTTTTTACTAGCCGATTTAATCAGATTATCTGAAATAATTGCAATAAAGGCGACACAAAGACCGGCAACTAAACCTCTTCCTATATCTGCTTTTGTTAAAGCAATATAAACTTCTTGACCCAACTCACGCGTTCCAACCAGGGCAGTAATAACTAACATAGATAAGGCCAACATAATTGTTTGGTTTATTCCAAGTAAGATTTCTGGCAAAGCTAAGGGCAAGCGAATGTTAAAAAGTAATTGCCTTTTATTACAGCCATTTGCAACACCAGCATCAATAATTTCTGAATTAATACCTCTTATACCATGAATTGTGTATTTAACGGCTGGTGCTAAAGAGTATAAAATTACAGCTAACATTGCAGTAAAATCTCCAACTCTAAATAACATGACGACAGGGATGAGATACACAAAACTTGGTAAAGTTTGAAGCGTATCCATAATACTTGATAAAATCTTATTAGCTCTGTCGTTTAATCCGCCCCAAATTCCTAAGGGAATTCCTATGATACAGGCAAGAATTACGCTGGCTCCACATAAATAAATTGTAACCATAGCTTTGAGCCATAATCCATTGACAACAATAAATAATAATAAAATTAAATTTAAAAGGGCTAATTTAGATTTTCCATAATACCAACCTAATAAAACTAAAATAAATATAAACCAAGGCCAGGGTATAGATAAAAAAAAGCTTTTTATGGGAAGCATGAAATATTTTAAAATATAGAATTTAAATAACTCTAGCTGGTCATAATAATTTATATTTATAAATTTAATTGATTTTTCCCAAAATTCAGAAGTGCTTAATGTAATATTTTCAGGATATGATTTAAAAAAATCTATGAAAAATCCAAAAATATAAGTTATCAAGATTAAAAAAATAATTATTAATAAATGAAAATATTTTTTAAAAAAATTTGAATTTTCATTTTCAAATTTTTTGTGCTTACCTATATAAGCAAAACTCATTCTATCTAAAACTATAGCCAGGATCACAATTGCTAATCCAGCCTCTACTCCTCCACCGATATCCAACTTTCTCAATGATGTTAAAACATCATAACCCAATCCACCCGCACCAATCATAGAGGCTATGATGACCATATTAAATGACAACATAATTACTTGATTAATACCCAATTTAATTGAACTCAGAGCTGAGGGTATTTCTACTTTCCACAATAATTGTTGGTTGTTACAACCACACATTTTTCCTGCCTCAATAATAGAAGGATTAATTCCTTTAAGGCCTAAATAAGTTGTATGAACCATTGGAGGCAAAGCATAAATTATTGTTGCTATTAATGCTGATACAGGTCCAAACCCGAATAGCACTAATATAGGAACCAAATATGCAAAGACCGGCATTGTCTGCATCAAATTTAATATTGGATTTACAACTTTATAAGTATTTAAACTTTTGTAACTTAAGATTCCAAAAAACATCCCTATTGATACACCAAAAGGAACTGCAATAAATATAGATGCCAATGTAACCATAGAACTATGCCATTGATCAAAAATGACTAAATAGAGAAAAGCAAAAAAAGTTAATAAAGCTAATGAAAGGTCTTTGATTTTTATAGCTACAACAGTCATTATCGCAACCATTGCTATCCAACTTAAAGGACTTAAAATTAATATTGCTTGGCTACCTTGGCCTTTGTAAAAACCTTCAGCAAAAAAAGATAAAATAATTTCGTAGGGCTGTTCAATTATCCAAGATATTGATCTGGTGAAATCATTAAATGTAAAAAGTCCAAATGTGGCGCTTTCAATCAGCCATTTAATCGACGAGGAAATATACAGTTTAAATGGAAATATTAAGGACTTCGGAAATTTAAGAGCCCATCCTAAATCATTAGATTTTAAAAAATCACTTGAAAATAAAGAAATTATTAAAGTAACAAGAAATAAAAAAATAAAGGTAAATTTTTTTTTTGATAAAAGCACCAGACTAATCGAATGTGGATGTGGGGGTGAAGACCCCCACAATGAAGATTTATTATTTAATCCATGATTGCCATCTTGATTTATTATTATTCATCCAGTCTGCAACAACTGCTTCAACTGAATTACCATCAAGATCCACCGCGGCAACCATTTGGCCCATCTCATCATTAGAGATTGTAAATGCCTCAACAGCATCGTATGCACCTGGCCATTTATCTTTTAACTGGCTAGAAGCTACTTTCCAAATCGGACCCCTTGGTTTACCACAATCATATGCAGCATTTGGGTTAATTCCCCATGAGGGATCATTATAACACTCTGAGGTATAAGCTGGGAATTCAACAAATTCTCCTTCAAATTTTGATGGAGCCCAGTGAGGAGCGTAAATCCAAAGCATGATAGGAGCCTTTCTTTGATATGCTGATTCTAGTTCAGCAAATAAAGCTGCATCCGTGCCTGCATGTATAACTTCCCAATCTAAACCAAGAGCCTCAACTCTTTCATCATCAAATCCTCCCCAAGTTACTGGACCTCCTAGATATCGACCATTAGGAGCTGTTTCCATAGTTGAGAAAGCCTCAGCACAATCATTCAAAGCTTCCCAATTTGGTAATCCTGGACATTCATCTTTCATGTAAGATGGGTACCACCATTCTTCAATGGCATCCATACCAGTGGAACCTACATTAATAACTCTTCCGTCTGGTGTATATTCATCTATCGCATCTCTTCCTGTTGTTTCCCACATTTCCATCGCTACATGCAAATCTCCAGTTTGAAGACCAGCAAATTGTGCGATGTAATCAGCCTGAACTAATTCAATATTATAACCAGCCTCTTTTAAAACCTCAGCCATAATATTTGTTGTGATTAGCTGACCAGTCCAATCATGCAAAGTTAACTTAATTGGATCTTGCGACTCAACTGCTTTAGATGAGTATGAAAAAAATATTGATAGTGTTAATACACTAATCAATGTTTTGAGTTTAAACATTTTATTTATCCTCCTATCCTATTTTAAATTTAAATTATAAAATTGAATTTTTAAAAAACCTAACTCTATTTAATATGTTAAAGGCACTATTTTTGAGAGTTTTTCCAATTTGAGTGATAAAAAGGCTCTAATTTTGAGGGAGATAATTGCTCTCTCCCTAAAATGTAATCAGATGCTTTTTCCCCTGTCATAATTGAGGGGGCATTCAAGTTACCATTTGTAATACGAGGAAAAATAGAAGAGTCAGCCAAAAACAAATTTGAAACTCCTTTTACACTACAATTGTTTTCAACAACGGCAGTAGGGTCATCCTTTTGACCTATTTTACAAGTACCGCAAGGATGGTAAGCAGATTCACAATTATTTTTAATAAATTCATCCAAGCCTTCATCTGAGGTAACTTCATCTCCCGGTTGGATCTCTGGTCCTTTAAAAGGTTTCAATGCATCTTGGCTTAAAATTTCTCTACTTAATTTTAGTGCTTTTCGAAATGTCGGGAAATCATTTTCATGGCTCATGTAATTGAATTTAATCTTAGGTGCTGTTTTAGGATCAGATGATTGTATTCGCACATAACCTCTAGACTCAGAACGCATCGGACCCACGTGTAACTGGAAACCATGTCCTTCACTTGGAGCTTTTCCATCATAGCGAATAGCGACTGGAAGAAAATGAAATTGGATATCAGGATAAGAAATATTTTTATCAGAGCGAATAAATCCAAGAGTTTCAAATTGATTAGATGCGCCAGGCCCACTTTTAAAAAATGTCCATTGCATTCCAATTAATAATTTAGAAAAAGGATTTAAATATTTATAAAGGGTGATGGGCTGTAAACATTGAACTTGAAAGTAAACCTCTAAATGATCTTGTAAATTTTCTCCTACTCCAGGGCTATGATGGACAACTGGAATTCCTAAATCTTTTAATTGTTCTGCATTTCCTATACCAGATCGTTGTAGGATTGCAGGACTGTTGATGGATCCCGCTGACAAAATAACATCTTTTTTTACTTTAATAATCTTACTTTGACCTTGATGAGAAAATTGAACTCCTACTGCTTTTTTATTTTCAAAAATAATTTTTTCGACTAAGGCTCCCGTAACTAATTGAACATTTTTCTTTTTTAAAGCGGGTCTTAGATAGGCTTTAGCGGTGGAGAACCTAGAGCCCTCCCAAACAGTCATATCGGCTGGACCAAATCCCTCCTGTCGATAACCATTATAATCATCTGTTGGTTGATAGCCTGCTTGTTCAGAAGCTGTAACAAATGCAGAGTGCAAAGGGTTATCCCTCTTACCTCGAGAAACTTGCAAAGGACCATTGCTTCCACGAAATTCTGACTGAAAACCATGACTTGTTTCCATTCTTTGAAAGTAAGGGAGGACATTTTTATAATCCCATTCGGTAGCTCCATCCTGCGCCCAGTAATGATAATCACCGGGATTACCTCTAACATAAATCATTCCATTTATTGATGACGAACCCCCAATTACTTTACCCCTTGGACATACAATAGATCGATTATTCAAATTGGGTTCAGGTTCAGCTTTATACCCCCAATCATAACGAGGCATATTCATCGGATAAGAAAGAGCTGCAGGCATTTGAATAAATGGACCAATATCAGTTCCACCAAATTCTAAAACAAGTACTTGATTATTCCCACTCTCTCCAAGTCTATATGCAATAGTTGATCCGGAAGAGCCCGAACCAATTACTATATAATCTGGATTGGAGAAGTGAGACATTGTTAATTAATATATTTGATTATCTATAGAGTGAAAGATTAATGTAAATTTTAAATAGAAATTTTTTACTCAAAATATTAGTATTTAAATATAATAATAAATCCGGATAATTAATTAAATAAATCATATTGAAGTTAAAACTTTATACCAACTCCCATAGTGTTTCTTGTTCGAAAGTAGAGTTTACTCTCGATTATAAATCGATTGAGTTAGATAAAGTAGAAGCAATTAATAACTATGGTGCTTTTTCTCCTACCGCCACCGTTCCATGTTTGTCAATTGATGGATTAATGATTTCTGACTCAGGGGCGATTTTAGAGTTTCTCGAAGAGAAATATCCAGAACCGTCTTTGCTTTCAAATCAACCAACTATTAACTCCAAAATTAGGTTTATGGCAAAATTAGTTGATGAAAAATTAGTAGGAAGTATTCGAAAACTTTTTAGCCTTGTCAAAACTACCTCCCACCCCTCTGACGGACTGATGATTGAAAATATTTTTAAAGAAATCGAGAGTCATCTTCAATTGATCAATAATATAAAGCAAGAAGATAAATATCTTGCAAACAATGCTATAAGTTTTGCAGATTGTAATGCTCCAGCTTTTTTCTCAATGCTGAAGGAATTTGAAATACATTTTAATAAAGTGATCTTAAAACCAGATGAAATTAAGGTTTATGAAAAAACTCTCGAGGATCATGAAACTCTCTCAAGAGAATATAAACGTTACGGATACGAAATTAGAACCTGGATTGCAAATAAACTTTTAGCATGAGCATCTGGGGTAAACTATTAGCTGGTACTTTTGGATTTGCTCTTGGAGGGCCTATTGGCGCTCTTTTAGGTGTTATTGCTGGCCACAGCGTTGATAAAATAAGAAGTCAATCTGGAACTTATCAAGATGGCATTCAATCAACTCAAGAGGTTATAACAGTTGGTGTAATTATTCTTGCGGCGAAACTTGCGAAAGCAGATGGTCAAGTAACTGCGGATGAAGTTTCAGCATTTAAAGAGAAATTCCAAATTCCTCCAAACTTTCAAAGTGATGTTGGAAAGATTTTTAATGAAGCAAAAAAATCATCTGATGACTATCATCAATATGCCCAACAGCTTGGAATGATTTTTAGAAATCAAACTCAAGTCTTAGAGCAAATTATTAATCTCTTATTTTATATTGCTGAAGCAGATGGAGAAATTAGCAAACCAGAAATTCAATTTATTGAAGGGTGTGCTAAATATTTTGGCTTACAAAGAAATCAATATGAAAGCATTCAATCTCTTTGGCTGGATAAACAAGTTAACCCCTATAAAATCCTAGGAGTTGAAAAAGATGCTACAAATGAGGAAATTCGAAAAAAATGGATACAATTGAGTAAAGAGTTACACCCTGATCAATTACGAGCTCAGGGCGTACCTCAAGAATTAATCATTAAATCTGAAGACAGACTATCCGAGATAAATCAAGCCTACGATAAAATAAAAAGTTTGCGTAAGATCAATTAGATTTTTTTTAATTGATCTGCTTTGGATTTGCCTTTGTCTTCAACAACTTCAAATTCGACTTTATCACCTTCATCAAGGCGGTCTAATCCTGCTTGTTGAACAGCTGTAATGTGAACAAAGATATCTTTATCTTCACCATCAGGGGCAATGAACCCAAAACCTTTTTTTGGGTTAAACCATTTCACTGTTCCAGTAGCCATTCGTATTACCTTTCTTAAATTATAAGGATAACAAACATCAAATCGTCAAACTAAGTTTTTTTGGGGAACAAAATTTTATAATTTAGTTATAGTTAGCCTTAAATAGTACAGGTAGATTAATATACATATTTGAATGAAAAACAATCCTAAATTAGCAAAGTAAATAAAAGAAATGATAGAACTTAAACATAAAAATGAGGGATTTTCGTCAGTATACAAAATATTAACCAATCAAAAGATATATAAAATCTATAATCAAGTGGCCTTTTCTAAATATTTCAGAGATAACCAATCAAAATTCAAAAGACTTTATGATGAATTATATAAATTAAAATTAAGCGTTAAACATAAAGTTATTTCTAAAAGTATTATTGAAATTGAAGAGCTAGAATCCGATCAAAAGGTCACCGTTAAAAAATTATTTAATAATGAAAGATTGTTAAAAAATTTTTTAAAACAAATTAAAAATATAGGTAACGTAAAAAAAAATATTTCATCAAAAAAAATAATTCATGAAATTGAAAATTATACTAAGAATGACTCTCAACATCAGAAAATAAATAATAAATTAAATGAATTAGAAAAATATATAGATATTTATTTACAAAATAAAATTTGTCATGGAGATTTGCATTTAGGAAATATTTTCCTAAATAGAAATAAATTCAATTTTTTAGATTGGGATTATTATGTTCTGTCTTCCTCTGGATATGATTTAGCCATGTTTGCTTATTTAGAAAAATTGAATAAGAAACAAATAGAAAAGATATCACTTTATTCAAAAGTATCTTTGGATGAAATCTATCACTACCTACCTATCTGCCAACTTTTAGATTACTTATATCTCTCATTGGGCCATCAGAAAAACGGCGAGAGAGTGAGAAAGTTAAAATTAATAGTTGATAAATTTATTTTAAATAATCTTTAAAAGATTTGTATTTAGATAATTCTTCAAAAGTTAAAACCTTATTTCCAACTATTCTTCCTTTATGAAGGAAAATAAAAGAATTCGTAATTTTTTTTAATTCTTCAATTAAATGACTGCTAATTAAAGTAAGCTGATTTGGAGTTTTTTTTGCCATAGACACAACATCTTTATAAAGATTATTTCTAAGACCAGGATCTAAAGAATTAAAAGGTTCATCAAGAAGTAATAAAGATTTTTTCCTTATTAAACATCGAGCAATGGAGACGCGTTGTTGCTCGCCTCCTGATAATAAATTTAATTTGGTTTCTATATCAAGATTTATGGATAGTTTTTTTAATATGTCTCTTACAATTCTTAAATTATTTGTTGTTTTTCTCATTTGGGGATCAATACCTAGAATTATATTTTCAAAAATAGTCAGATGATCGAAGTTATTAAAATTTTGAAATAAAATTGATAAATCTCGTTGAGAGGATTCTAAATCATTTAAATTTGAATCATTGTAAATAATTTTTCCAGATTGAGGGTCTATAAAACCTGCTATGAGATTTAGTAATGTAGATTTACCTGAACCACTTCTACCTACAACGCCCACAATGCCTGAATTTGAGATCTTTAAATTAAAATTCGTATTAAAAGAGCCAAATGAACAAGTAAGTTTATCTATTTTAAGCATTTCTATTCAAGAACCTACTTGGTAAATACATTATAAAAAAAAGAGAAATTATAAATAAAGATAATATAAAAAATGCATCATCATATTTGTAATTATTATAAAGCTGAGAGATAAATAATGGGATGGTTCTAAAAGAACTATCATTGAAAATAGTAATTGAAGTTAAATCACCTAAGCTTAGTACAAAAACAGCTGAAATAATTAAGACTAATTCGTTTTTAATTTTTGGGATGTCGATTTTTATTAATCTTATTAAAGGTGAGATTTTGAGTATCAAACATTGTTTAGACTCATGAAAATAATTTTCTATGAATTTACTTGATAAAAAAACAAAAACTATGGGAGTAATAAAAAAACCATTGATTATAGAAACAATTAGAAAATTAGAAAAAATAAAATTTAAATTAAAATTTAAATAAAAAATAATTGAAGACAGTGTGAGAGAGGGAATGAAAAGAAGGATCGTAATCGAGAGAAATGTAAATTTTTGCAAATTACTATTTTTTTCTAAAAAAGATCTATAAGTAAATAAAGCTGAAAGTGATAAAAAAATAGATAATAAAACAGAAAAAGTTGAAATCATTAAACTATTAAAAATACTATTTAGAAAACTTATTGATAAAATTAATTGAGCATTAAAGTTAAAAAGACCTTTTATCAAAATTAGAAAAGGTATTAAAAAATAAAATACAATCACATAAAAACATATTGAAATTAAGGTGTTTTTTGGAAACTTTATGATGGATGATTTATTAAAATTGAATGATTGATCATAATTTTGATTAAACATAATCAAACTTGATAAAAATAACATCAGAATTAATTGAATTATACCAAGAGTTATTCCTGAATGCAGATCAGCATTAAAAATAATTGATTGATAAATTGAAAGTTCAATCGTCACCAAATTTGGTGATCCTGAGAGTAAATACAATATCGTGAAATTACTTGCGCAGAAAATAAATGTTAAAATAATAATAGACCTATATCCTTGAAATAAATACCCTCTAATTTGCAACCTTACTGCAGTCCAAAAGGTAATATTATTAGACATTAGAACTTTAATATAATTGTCCGGAAGATTAACTAATTTTCGAAAAAAGAAATTAGCATTAAAGGCTATATTAAAATACGAAGTGACATAAATAATCCCAGCAAATGAGAAAATTTTAAAATCATAATTTAAAGAAAATAGATTTAAAAATTTGCTTAAAACACCATTGGAGCTATAAAAAAAGATAACCCCAAAGGAAACAAAAATGACCGGTAAAATAAAACAAAAATTCAAAAAAGCAGAGATCAATCTTTGATTTTTCCCTGAAAGATACAAAATTAAACCAAAAATAAATCCCAAAATAGAAGAAAAAAATGTAGCAGTAGTAGCTTGAAAGAAAGTAAAAAATATTGCGTTTGAATAATTTAAAAAATTAAAAATATAGCTATCTGTTGCTGTAAGAAAAAATGAAATTCCAGTTACAAATATATATAAAAGAATGAATAAATATAAATAATATGGAAGCCTAATAAAGTAGGCTCCCATAAAATTAATAGATTTACTCACCTAATGAAGCTTCCCAATTGGAAATCCATTTTTTCTTTTGAGAAAGAGATGGAAAAACCTGATCTAATGACTTTGGTTTTGGTGCCGCGCTATAAAATTCACTCTGCGAATTTTGAAGGTCAATTACTGGATACATCCAGTTACCCTGGGGAATGTGTTTTTGGAAGTCTTCAGATAAAGAGAATTCTAAAAAGTTTCTTGCTAATTCTATGTTAGATGCATTTTTTAAAATGCCCATTACTTCAATTTGAATAGCATGCCCTTCCATCATATCTAAAGATTGATAATTTGAATTTCCTTCTACTAATGAGTGATAAGCGGGGGAAGTTGTATAACTCAAAACGATGTCGCTTTCTCCCTCTAAAAATAATCCATATCCGTCAGACCAACTTTTTGAGGTAATAACAATTTGATCTTGTAAATTTTTCCAAAATTCAACTGCGTCCTCTTGATAAACTTGATCTATCCATTTGGCTAATCCCAAACCTGGTGTGGAGTATCGGGGATCCATTATTATAACAGAAATATCATTTCTTGAGGCTAGTTCCTCAAAAGATTGAGGTGGAATGGCAAGTTTTGTTTGATCGTAAATAAAACTGAAGTATCCATAATCAAATGGGGTAAAAAATTTATTTTCCCAATTTAAATCTAAATTAAATTCTTCAATTTGGTGTTCTATAAATAAATCATTTTCTTCAGCCTCAGTGATTAAAGAGTCATCTAGACCTAGAAGAACATCAAAGCCTTCATTATTTTTGGTGAGCTTTACTCTTGATAAAAGAGCACCTGAAGAGTCTGCTGTATTCCAAATTAAGTCACAATCACAAATAGACTCAAATTCTTTTTCTATATTAGGTCCGGGACCCCAATCAGAATTAAAAGATCCATAGGTAAGTACTTTTAATTCTTCTTTAGCAAAAACTTGAAGAGGAAGAAAAAGTAAAATAATCAATAATTTTAAGTTCATCGTTAATCCTTTCATTAACAAGGAACCAAGATCGCACATTGGTAGGGAATTCAACTTCCTACGCCGGCATTATCCGGTTCAGGTTCTAGGGTTAAGGAAATCCTCTCTCAGCTTTATGAAAAGCACCCCTGTTAAAGAGATCATAACAAGAAGCTTTGTTTATTTAAAGACATATATTTACTTATTAAAAAATATTGTTAATTTGAGTGACCATGAAGACGATTAGTAATTTTTTTGATGGAAAGCTCATTACAAGTGAATCCTCAGACAAACTTCCTTTGTACAAGCCTACTACCGGGGAAGAATATGCTCAAATACCCGTAACTACTGATAAAGAATTTAAATTAATTATTGATAAAATGAAAAATGCCCAAATCTCATGGGCCAATACTCCAGTTACCAAAAGAAGTGCAATTTTATTTAAATTTAAAAGTTTGATTGAAAAAAACTTTGATGAAATTGCTCGCATCATCTCTGAAGAACATGGGAAAGTATTCTCAGATGCCAAAGGCTCCCTTCAAAGGGGATTAGAGGTTGTTGATTTTGCTTGTGGGATACCGCATCTTTTAAAGGGAAATCATTCTATAAATGTAGGAACAAATGTTGATTTATTCGATATAAAACAACCGTTGGGAATTTGCGCAGGGATTACTCCTTTCAACTTTCCGGCAATGGTTCCAATGTGGATGTTTCCAATGGCTATTGCGTGTGGGAATGTTTTTTTACTCAAGCCCTCGGAAAAAGTTCCACAATGCTCTTTAAAATTAGGAGAATTATTGCATGAAGCAGGTTTACCTGAAAATGTTCTCACTATAGTAAACGGAGACAAAAGAGTTGTAGATAATATCTTACAATCTCCTGATATAGCATCTGTTAGTTTTGTAGGCTCTACTCCTGTAGCAAAATATATATATACAGAGTGTGCAAAGCACAATAAACGCGTACAAGCTTTAGGTGGTGCTAAAAATCATATGTTAATTATGGAAGATGCAAACTTAGAGGATGCTGTAAATGGTTTAATTGGTGCTGCTTTTGGATCAGCTGGAGAAAGATGTATGGCTACTTCTGTTGCTCTTCCCATAGGTAAAATTCAAAAACCTTTCATGGAACTTTTAAAAGAAAAAGCATCTCAAATTAAAGTTGGTGAGTCTCTGGACCCTCAAAGCGAAATGGGACCTCTTATTACCAAAGAGCATCAACAAAAAGTTTTAAATTATATTGAAAAAGGAATTTCTGAGGGCGCTACTCTTGAAATGGATGGACGAAACTTAAATCTGCAAGGTTTTGAGAATGGTAATTTTGTTGGCCCAACAATTTTTAATAATGTTTCAACTGATATGACGATTTATAAAGAAGAAATTTTTGGTCCTGTTTTATCCGTTGTCAATTTAGATAATTTTGATGATGCATTAAAAATTATAAATAATCATGAATTTGGTAATGGCACTTCTATTTATACTTCTAATGGTACTTTTGCTCGAAACTTTATGAAAGATGTCCAAATTGGTATGGTTGGTATTAATATCCCTATTCCTGTTCCCTTGTCTTTTTATAGTTTTGGAGGTTGGAAAGGGTCAATTTTTGGAGGTCATGGCATGCATGGAGAAGAAGGAATTAATTTTTACACAAAAAGAAAAACAATTACCTCAAGATGGCCAGAAGATGTCGCAGGGGCTTCTCTAAACATGCCAACTGTGAAATAATCAAAACATGGATAAATTTAAAGATAGAGAAAGAGCTTTTGAAGCTGAACAAAGTCATAAAGAACAATCAGAGTTTGATAAAAGAAACTCAAGAAATAAAGTTTTTGCTGAGTTTATTCTTGACCATATCGGTCAGCAAGGAAATCAAGAGTTACTAAAAGAAATAGTTCTCTCAGACCTTGAAGAACCAGGTGACGAGGATATTATCAGAAAGTCTCTTGATGTTATCTCTCAACATAACGGTTCACTAACAAGAGAAGATCTTCTAAAAAAATTATCTGAAATATAGATAGCTAATTACCAGCTACCTGTATTTTCCATACTTGACCAAGGTTCTTGTGGCTCGAGACTATCGCCCTTTTGGAGCAATTCAATTGATATGCCGTCAGGTGATTTTATAAAAGCCATGTGTCCATCCCTAGGTGGGCGATTGATAACCACACCATTATCTTGAAGTTTCTGGCAAATTTCATAAATATTGTCGACTCTAAATGCAAGATGGCCAAAGTTTCTGCCACCAGTATATTCCTCTTTATCCCAATTATAGGTAAGTTCAATTAAAGGTTTTCTATTTTGTTCGGCAAGATTTTTATCTTCGGGGGCGCACAAAAAAATAAGTGTAAACCTACCCTTTTCATAATCTTTTCTAGAAAATTCAATCAGTCCCAATTTATTGCAATAAAAATCTAGAGAAGCATCAACATCACTTACTCTGATCATTGTGTGTAAAAATTCCATAAGAATTAATTATCAAAAAATCAAAAGAATGTCTAATTGCAACTATTAATAAGAAAATTTTAAATATAAATTAAAGTTATGTCAGGCCATTCCAAAATGAATAAAGATGAACAGTTCCTTCTTAAAATTGTTCAGCCTTCACTTTTAGGTTTCATGGATGGATCTATTTCTACATTAGCCCCTGTATTTGGTTTTGCAGTATCAGGGGATGCCAAAACAGCCTTTATGGCAGGAACTTTAGTTTCTGTAGGAGCTGGTATAAGCATGGGTCAAGCTGAAGCGATAAGTGATGACGGTAAATTAACTGGTAGGGGCTCACCTGTTATAAGAGGCATTATTACTGGTGTGGCCACTTTTATTGGTGGCATGTTGCATACGCTTCCATTTTTAATTGACGATATATCACTTGCTAAAGATCTAGCTATTATAATCACAATTTTTGAACTCGCTTTGATAGCTATAATCAAATGGAAATATATGAAAAGCAAACTTTTAACAAGTTTTTGGCAAGTATATTTAGGCGGAGGTCTTGTAATTTTTGCAGGAATATTTTTAGAAAGAATTATTTCCAGGTTTTTAAATTAAAACTGTTTGTTTGCACCAAGAACAATTTGTTTTTTTAGTACTCTTTCTCGATAGAAGATATAAGAAACGCTCATAATAATAATTAATCCCCCAAACAAAACATTAAGCGTTATAAACTCTTGAAAAAATATATAGCCAATTAGAAAAGACCAAATAACTGAGGAGAAATCTAAAGGAGCTAATAAGGAAGCATCAGCCATTTGAAAAGATTTCGTAAGACAAATTTGAGCAATAAATCCTAAAAAACCTGAAGCAACCATAAAGATGAGATCGTAGTTTTGAGGCCAAATCCAAGTATCATCGTAAAAAAAGAGACTGATTACTGTACAGAAGGCAGTAAAAATCCAAACAGATAAAATATTATTATTAGTTAAAAGTATTTTTTTAAGAAAAATAACTGCTATTGATAAGAAAAAACTAGCTATCAATGGCAAGAAAGAATAATTCGAAAATATTGCTGATCCGGGATTCAAAATTATAACAACTCCAATAAAACCTACGATCACAGCAATAATTCTTCTATAACCAATTTTTTCTCCTAAAAAAAATACAGATAAAATTGAAATAAAAAAAACTGAGGAAAAACTAATCGTCTGCATCTCAACTAAAGGAACATATCTAATTGAAATAAAAAACAAGCTCATTGCTGTTATTCCAATAACCGCCCTTCCTAAATGCAGAGGGTATTTATTAATAGTTGATAATTTAAGCTTTAAAAAATAAATAACAAAAAATAATGGAATTAAGGCAAAGAAATTTCTAAAAAAAACAACTTGAAATAATGGAATATGATCTCCGGTAGCCTTAATACAAACACTCATAAGAACAAAAAATAAAACTGAAAGAGACTTATAGATAAATGCTGACATTTAAACAAAGTAACTATATTAAATATGAATGAATTTACTAATAGTTAATGGCTATGATAAAAAAGGATGGGGTAAACTCGCCAAACATAAATTACAGCCTATCTGTGAATTTTATAGAGATCAATTAAAGCTAATTAATCCAAAATTAAAAACCACTTTTATTTATCCATCAATGGAATTGCAAAAGGAATACGATGATAGTTTTTTTCTATCATTTGATGGGATTGTTTGGACAGGTTCGAGTTTGAATATTTATGACAATACAAAGGAAATTAAAAATCAAATAAACTTAATGAAAAAATTATCTAAGCTGCCAGTTAGGATGTTTGGTAGCTGTTGGGGTATGCAAATGTATACCGTCTGTAACGGTGGTCAGGTAACTAAAAATACTAAAGGGCGAGAAATAGGAATTGCGTATAATATAACTTTAAATAATCTAGGGATCTCTCACCCGCTCTATTCCAAAAAACCAAAAATTTTTGATGCATTCGCCTCGCATGTCGATCATGTAACTACAATGCCAAAAAACTCAAAAGTCCTATCAGACAATCATTATTCTATTCAGTCATTATCTACTTCTAAATTTTGGGGCACTCAATATCATCCAGAGTTTAATTTTAAATACACTGGCCAGATTATGAATGCTCGAAAAAAAATACTATTAGATGAAAAACTTTTTTCCAAAAATCAAATCGAAAAGTTAATTCTAGATTTTAAGAGACCTAATTCCAATAGCTACAGCAAATCCATTTATGATTTTAAACTTAGAACCTTAGAGTTAGCAAACTGGCTAAAATGGATAAAATCTAATTAAAATACTTTTTTTAACTCCGATAGGTTTTTGCACTCAATTATCAAATCACCAAAATTTTTATAAGCAAAACCTTTAGCTATTACTTTTTGGTATTGATTAATCAAATCAGACCAATAATTATTATAATTAAAAATAATAAATTTTTTATTTTTGATGATACCTAATTGTAGAGCGCTTAATACTAATCCAATTTCTTCAATTGTACCGCCTCCCCCAGGAAGAGCTATAAAACTATCGGACAACCTTAGGAACTTTTTCTTTCTTTCTTCCATTGTTTTAGTGATGTGAAGTTCATCAACTTTATGATGAATAGTTTCACGATGATCCAAGAATTTGGGAATAATTCCAGTAACATGTGCTTTATTCTTTAAAGCAGTGTTCGCTACTACTCCCATAAGTCCATTTTCTCCACCACCATAAACAATACCATATTCCTTATTGGATAAATATTCGGTTACCTTGATCGCGATATCCTTATATCCCTTATTTGAACCAAACATTGATCCACAAAAAATTGCTACTTTATGATTAGAATTTTTTATTTTCATATATTAATGTCTACTATATTAATTATTAAACGATGAAAAAGAATAACAATATTGCTGAATTAAAAAAAGTAAGATTAAAGATTGATGAAATTGATAGCAAAATCATTAAATTAATTGCTGATCGATTTAAAGAAATTCATAAAGTCACTAAACTAAAAGATAATCATGATCAAATCATAGATCATGAGCGCATCACCCATATTCTAAAAACTGTTCAAACCAAGGCAAAAAAAAATAAGATTGATCCTGATATCACTACCAGAATTTGGCAGATCTTTATTCAAGAGGCTATAAAACTTGAATATGCAAAAATTAAAAAAACTAAATAACTGCTAAAACTAACATAACGAAAAGTATCGCTATTAAAACTGTAGCCGCAAAGCTTGGAGTGGTGACTTTAAAGTAAGATGAGTTTGCAAATTTTTTGGATCTTCCTGTGAAAAATTCAAATAATGAGTTTAGGATTAAATATAGTCTATTTATAACAATTTGTAGTGTTTGAAAGAGAGGCTTGCCAATTCCTGGTAGCATTCTTCGATAAAACCAATCAGAGTTTAAGACAGTAGATTTAATTTCAGCTGGATATAATTTAAATTTAATTAAAAATAAGAAAGCCAATATAGCGAAAACTAAAAGTTGTAATTGGCTAATGATATGGTCAATCGTATATGGATGATACTCAACTGCATATGGTAAAATTGAATAAAGATAATTAGGGAAAATTCCGATACCGATACACAAAAAAGCCGCGATACCCATCGCTAATAACATATTAAATGGCGCCTCTTTGACTTTTGTTTTCCTTTCATGAGCGAAAAAAGCAAAATAAGGAATTTTTATACCTGAATGCTCAAGCACACCTGCAGAGGCAAAGAATAGAATAAAATAAATTAAAATTAATCCCTGCCCTCCTAATGCAGACATAATTAAAGATTTTGCCACAAAGCCACTAAATAAGGGGAATGCGGAAATTGACATTGCACCAATAATGCAGAATACGGTAGTAAATGGCATGTATTTATACAATCCGCCTAACTCCGAAGCTTTTGTTGTTCCAACTCGATGTAAAACTGCACCCATACTCATAAATAATAAAGCTTTGTAAATAATATGAACAAAGGCATGAGCAACAGTTCCATTTAAAGAAAGTTCTGTGCCAATTCCAATACCTACAACCATAAAACCTAATTGGTTGTTCAAACTAAATGAGAGAACTCTTCGTAAGTCGTTTTCAATGACTGCGAAGAAAACTGGGAAAGCGGTCATGATCGCCCCTATCCAAATCAAAGTATCCGTCCCCGGAAAAGTTCTTGCTAAAGCGTAGATCGCTAGTTTTGTTGTAAAAGCAGAGAGCGCAACTGTGCCAGTTGGAGATGACTCTGGATAAGAGTCTTGAAGCCAACCATTGAGTAAAGGGAAAGCAGCTTTTATACCAAAAGCTAAAAATATAAATAAACTAAAAGTATTTGATAGGTCTAATTTAGTTAATAAATAATTGCCAGTTTGTAATGTCATTAAACTAGCTCCAATCAATAACAACACTCCGGAACAAACCTGAATAATCAGATAACGCATGGCAGATGATCTTGCTGATGGTGTATTTCCAGCCAATACAATAAATACTGAAGTAAGTGCGGTTGCTTCCCACCAAATAAATAAGCTAAAAAAGTCTCCTGCATGTACAGCACCGATGGCAGCACCTGCATAGGCCAAGGTAGCCATATTTTCCATCAAATTTTTATTATGCCACCCATAAATGATAACTAAGACAGAGGCTAAATGAAAAATTAGAGCAAAAGGTAAAGTTAGGTTATCAGCTTGATAAAGTATTAAAGTGTTTCCTAAAATTTCCCATTCAACAAATACGCCGAAACCATTTAAAAGAGATAAGGCTGAAGCAGCCACAGAAAGCAACATTACTGGTTGTCTAAAATATTGAGGAATAACAGGTAAAAATATGGATACTAAAATCATCCATAGACCTGGGATCATATTAGTCATAGTAATCCTCTTTTCTCATCAATATTTTTCTTAACCATTTTCCAACAAGAACAATGAAAACAAAGCTAACGAAACCAAATAAGGCTGGGAATCCATATATCTCTTCTAGGGCAAAATATGCATGACGATGAAATGTAAAATCAATTAAGACTAATAGAATTGATATAATAATTATAATTCTGGTAAAATGTTTTGCGAGTGTTTTCAAATTATTTTGGCTCATAAAAATAAGACTCCATTGATAATTTCATCAAAGTAATTAGCATAAAAGAATAATAATAAGCACCCTAATCCTGTTACAACAGGAGGCCAAACAGCTAATGGGGCATTTGTGAGATGAATATCTTTAGTTAATTTTTTCCTAAAACCAACAAAGACTGGTTCTAATAAATAATAAATATTCAATAGCGATGAGATACCTAAAATTATTGCTACAAATAAATAATCAGCCTCTAATGATCCTAGTATTAAATAAAATTTACTCCATGATCCTACAAATGGAGGAACCCCAATTATTGACAATGCTCCTAAAGTATAAGCAAAAAAGATCAAAGGTGTTTTATATCCAAGACCATTTAACTGACTGATCTTTTTAACATGAGCGGTGACATAAATGGCTCCTGCACAAAAGAATAATGTAATTTTTCCAATAGCATGTGTAATTATATGGAAGGAAGCGCCTTTAATTGCAAAGGTAGTTGCTAAAGCGGCTCCTAGGATAATATACGAAAGTTGACTTATAGTGGAATATGCCAGCCTTGCTTTTAAGTCGTCCTTAGTAATGGCAATGATACTTGAAGCCAGTATTGTAAATGAAGCTAACCATATCAACCAATCAGAAGCCTTGCTTTCAAAAAGATATTCTGGGCCAATAATATAGACAACCACAACTAAGAAGCTAAAAACACCAGCTTTTACAACAGCCACTGCATGGAGCAAAGCAGAGACAGGAGTTGGGGCAACCATTGCTGCTGGTAACCATCGGTGAATTGGCATTATAGCAGCTTTTCCTATACCAAATACCAAAAGGGCAACTAGAAAAGAGAGGTATTCTGTTGGAAACTTTCCCTCAAGTATACCGCCTGACCTAAAATCTAGCGTTCCTGTTTGAAACCAAATCCAAAATATTGCAGGCAAAAACAACATTAAAGAGGTACCCACAAGAATTGATAAATACACTCTTCCTGCAGCCTGGGACTCTGCATTTTGTTTATGTCCTACTAGAGGAAAAGTAGAGAAAGTTAAAATTTCATAAAAAATGAATAGAACTAATAAATTTCCTGACCAGGCGATCGCTAAAGCAGCATGAATTGCAATTGAGTAAAAAATGACAAACCGAGTTTGATTATCTTCTCCAGCGCCACGCATATAACCAATAGTGTAAATAGAAGCAAGTATCCACAATGAGGAAGCGACAAGACTAAAAATTGAACCTAAAGGTGTGACTCTAAAAATAAAATCTACACCTTCAATGAGCGGGAATAGAGAGATTGAATAATCTTGAAAATTTTGAATACCATCAAAGATAATTAAACTGATGATAAAAGTAATAATACCTCCTATGACACCAAATGAATCACGTAAATTAATATTCTTTTGGAAAACATATGAACCCAAAGCTGAAAGTAGTGGAACTAATAAGCCGAGAATAATTAAGGAAGAGTTACTCAATTAGACAACCCTCCAAATAAATTACTAGAAGCCATATTAGCAAGTTCTACAATCGGTGCAGAGAAAATTCCAAATATAATAATTGATATTGCAACTATCCAGAGCGGTATATAAATTGCTGGATCTTCAGAAACAGCCTCAGTCTTAATTGATGAGAACCATAAGCTTTCTACTATTTTCCAAAAATAAATTACAGCGAGAGCAGAACTTATCGCTATAAGCGCAATCGTTATAAACATATGGTTGTAATAAAGAGCTTGAAATAAATAGAGCTTTGAAACAAATCCATTTGTAAGTGGAATACCTATTAAAGAGACTCCACAAATCAATAACGCAAAAGATGTAATTGGATATTTTTGACCATATCCATTAATAGAAGACAAAGTTACTCTATCTTGGGAGGAAATCGCAAAATACCCAATGGCCATAAAAAGACCTCCCTTAATTAAGGCATGATTGAAAATATGAATAAATCCAGCGGTAATGCCGCTTTGGTCATTCATACTAAAAGCAAGAGTAATATAGCCAATTTGAGCGATAGAAGAATATGCAAGCAGTTTTTTTATATCATCCTGATAGATCGCAATGATCGTGCCTACAAAGATAGCTGTGACTGATAAAGGCATCAAAACATAATCTAAAAATATAATTAAATAGTGATCATAGAATGTGAAAACTTCATAAATTAGACGAACAAAAAAATACAAAATAGCTTTCGTTGCCAAAGCGGCAAAAAGAGTTGAAACGGCCGATGGAGCGTAACTATAAGCAGGAGGAAGCCATAAATGGAGAGGGAAAACTGCTGATTTAACCATGAGACCGATAAGCATAAAAGACATTCCTGCAAATATCGCTAATTGACCAGTTGAATATTGAGAAAGTTGAATAACTAAGTCAGACATATTCAAAGTACCAGTCATTGAATACGCAAAGCCAACACCGATTACATAAAAAGTTGCTCCAATCGCTCCTATAATTAAATAATTAAAAGCAGCTAAGAGTGCTTTTCTATTCATTCCCGCACCTAAAGCAATTAAAGATATAGATGATAGAGCTGAGATTTCTAAAAATACAAAAAGATTAAAAATATCATTAGTCAGAATAATACCGTTTAAACTTCCTACGGCCAGAAGCCAAAGTGAATATGCTTTCCCGCTATCCTCAGGATGTATTTCAGAAAGAAAAATTTTTCTAGAATAAAAAGTAGTTATTAAAACAAAACTCGAGAAAATAATCTGTAATCCGATATTTATACCATCAATTTTAAATGCTATACCCCAAGGCGGCTGCCAATTTCCAAATTCATATAATATTACTCCTGATATTTGAACCATTGAAAGGAGTTCAAAAGAAATGAAAAGATGAACAACGAGAGTTATCATTGAAATTATCCATGGCCATCTAGAAGAAGGCATAAAAGCAATGATCGCAGATACAATTAAAGGAAGAACTACAACTAAAGCAGGGGCGTCATCAATCAAAAAATTCATTTTTATCTCTCTGACTTGAGCTCCTCTGCTTCAATCTCTTTTTCTTCAATTGTGTTATAGTTTTTATAAATCTGTAGCACGAGAGCTAGCCCTAAGGCTGAAGTCGCAACCCCGACCACAATAGCAGTAAGTATTAAAACGTGTGGAAGTGGATTTGAATATATAGCTTCAACTTTCATTAAAATTGGAGCTGTTCCATCGATGATTTTTGCAAGAGAAACAAAAAAAACAAATACAGAAGTTTGAAAAATGGCGAGACCAACAATTTTTTTTATATAATTTTGACTAGTAATAATGATAAATAAACCACCTACCATCAGCAAAATAAAAGCAAAGTGGTTCCAGAAATATAAAAAATTAGTCATTACTATCACCAAATGAAGCAAAGGAGTGGTAAAGAGCTATCATTACAGTAGCAACAGTTATACCTACTCCGAGTTCAACAAGTATAATTCCTAAATGTTGTCCGGCAGATGGATCAGAAGATAAGACGTTATAATCTAAATATTTTCCATTTAGAAACAATGAAATGACTCCAACACCGGCATACAAAAGAACACCTACGCACATCAAATACCTGTTTATTTTGACTGGAACCAAGGTCTCACCATTTTTTAATCCAAAAATCATTGAGTATAAAATGAATGCAGCTGCAATGATTACCCCAGCCTGAAACCCTCCTCCAGGTCCATAATCACCATGAAATTGAACGTACAATCCAAAAATGATAATTGGCGCAAATAAAATTCTGCTGACAATACTAAAAATAGGACTAGATGATATTTTTTCTTTCATTATTTTTTTAATTTCTTTTTAAATTTTGTTTTTCTATTAAGAGTATTGCCCGTTAAAAGTGCGATTACACCCAATCCAGCTGTAAATATAACTACAGTTTCTCCTAAAGTATCAAAACCTCTGTAACTCGCTAAAATATTAGTAACGACATTGGGGATATGAAAAAATGATTCACTCTCTTTTATATATTCAGGAGTAACATGTAAATGAATCGGAGCATTGGGATCACCAAGTAGAGGGAGATTAGCGATTATGACCATCAAAACAATGACAATACATACAGCAATAAGGATGCTCGGATATAAATTCACTAAGGTATTTTTTTTTCCTTCTGGCAATTTAGCTACCGCCATGACCATCAAGATAGTAGAAATTCCTGAACCAACTGCAGCTTCAGTAAAAGCAACATCAACAGCATCTAAATTTACGTAGATAGCGGCACAAACAAGAGTAAACGCTCCTGTTAATGCGACTATTCCAATCAAAGAAGTACTTTTGAAAATAAAAAAAGTTGTAATCAAAAGAATTGAAATGAGAAAAAAATTAATTAAGAGAAAGTTCATTTTTTTTTAATTTTTGCCTTTGGTTTTAGTCCAGACTCATAAGCAAAAAGAGAAATTGCATGACTAGATATTGGACTAGTGAATAATAAAAATAATGGAATAAGTAAAAGTTTAAAACTCACTAGCGTGAATCCTGAATAAAGAACAAGTGAGAGAACTACAAAACCTGATCCCAAAGTATCAATTAAACCTGCAGCATGAATTCTGCTAAAAACATCTGGTAATTTGATTAAACCTAAACTTCCTGAAAAAATAAAAAAAGAACCTATAGCCAGTGAAATCATCGATAAGATATTGATAAAATTATCCATTAAATTTTTTTTCCTTTTATTTTGTAAAACTTAAGAATTGCAATGGTCCCAAGAAAATTTAATAAAACATACATTAATGAAATATCTACAAACTCTGGTCTTTGAAAAGCAAACCCATGGACAGCAATTCCAAGGGCTATAATTGTACCGATACTGGAAATAGATAAAATCCTATCAAATGGAGTTGGGCCTTTAATGGCTCTTATAATGCATAAGATAATCGCTAATGCCAGAATAGTCAGAGCGGCAAAAAAAATCATTTATCAAGTCCTGTGATAAATCGATCCATTTCGCCAGTTTGTAAATCTTCAGATAACTCCTTACTCAAAGCGTGAATAAGTAAATCATTTTTTTCTACTTCAATTGTAACGGTTCCGGGTGTCAAAGTGATTGCATTGGCATAATTAGCTATACCTGTTGAATTTTTTTGTGATGCTTTGATCTTAATTAACTCTGGAGAAGGTTTATTGTTCCAAATTATTTTTGTTGTAGTAATACCAGACTTAAATATCTCTTTAACCAGCCAGAGCCAATAAAAGGGTAAACGTAATAAAAGTTTCAATGGAAGAGCGTCATTATCTAAAGCTTTTGCCCTCAAAGACATCCAACTCACAAATAATACGCTAACTAAACCAAAAAATAATAATAAGGGCTTTAAGTATCCTGAGAGAACGTACCAAAGTGCAAAAAGCACTAAGAAGTAAACTAGTATAGATAAAAACTTAACCGAATTTTTTGTTTTAGTAGCCACTAAAAGCTATTATGAGAATAAATCGCCCTCTGTAAACACTGCTGTGTTCATGTCTTTTACATAAAGTTTTCCTTGATCTGATTTAAATCTTGAAACTTCAATGAAACCACCTTTGACAGCAATACGAACGTTTTCAGCATTGATGGAAATAATTTGCCCAGGGAAGTGTTCTGCACTTTGCTCATCAATAAATTTGGTGTCGACAAAAGTAAATTCATCTCCCATAAATTCAGCCCAAGCGCCAGGTTGTGGGTTACATCCTCTGATCAAATTATAGACTTCTCTACCTGGTTTTTTCCAATCAATTCTTGCATCTGCTTTTTTACACCATGACTCATAAGTAGCTTTAGATTCATCTTGAGTAATTCGGGGAGCATTTCCAGCTGCAATCATATCTGCAGCTTCAACACAAGCTTCCACACCTAATGGGAAAATCTTTGAGAAATAAACATCACCAAGAGTATCATCAGGTCCAATTTCAACTTCTTTTTGAAGTAATATCTCACCTTCATCTAAGCCATCATTTGGGTAAAAGATTGTTAAACCTGTCTTCTCGGAGCCCCAGATGATCGGCCAGTTAATAGAACTAGGGCCTCTGTGCAAGGGAAGCAAAGATGGATGAAAGCAAATTGAGCCATGTTTTGGAATATCGCGAGCAGCCTCAGGAACAAAAATAATTACATAAGCCATCACACATAAGTCTGCATCATGAGACTTGATCTGATCTAAAACTTCTTGATCTTTGAAGTTGGAAGGTTGAAATACAGGAAGACCTACGCTTTGAGCATATTCTTTTACCGGATCTACCGGCTTACCTTCTTTATCTGGTGCACAATAAACAGCTACCACTTCGTGATCTGTTCCAGTATGAAATTTTTCTAAAGCACTCTTTCCAAATGCTTGTTGTCCCATCAATATAATTTTCATTTTTATTTTCTCCCTCTATAGATTTATACAGCTCCAGCTTCTCTGACTGCTTTAATTTCCTCTTCGCTCATATTACAAAACTCTTTGAGAATTTCATCAGTATGCTCGCCTAACAAAGGTGATCTCTTAACTTCTGCTGGAGAGTCTGATAATTTAATTGGATTACCCACTGTTAAATATTTTCCTCTAACAGGATGGTCAACCTCTACGACAGTACCTGTTTCTCTAAGTCCTTGGTCTTCAGCAATTTCTTTCATTGACAGAATAGGACCAACGGGAATATCTAAAGGATTGCAAGTCTCCATTACCTCAAATTTTGTTTTAGTCTTTGTCCATGACTCAATAGTGTCGAAAATTTCATTTAATCGTGGGAGTCTGGCTTCTGGGGTTGAATAATTTTCATCCTCTTTCCACTCTGGCTTACCAATGACATCGCATACTTTTTCCCAAACAGCAGCCTGAGTAATAAAGTATGTATATGCGTTAGGATCTGTTTCCCAGCCTTTACACTTTAAAATTCTACCAGGTTGTCCACCACCTGAGTCATTTCCTGCTCGTGGGGTTGAGTCACCAAAAGGAATATTTTCGCCAAACTGAGAGTATTCTTTTAGTGGACCTCTCTCCAATCTTTGCTGATCGCGAAGTTTAACTCTGCATAGATTAAGAACACCGTCCTGCATAGCGGCAGATACTTTTTGACCCCTACCTGATTTCTCTCGATGAAAAAGTGCAGTAACTATTCCAAGGGCTAAATGAAGACCTGTTCCACTATCACCAATCTGCGCACCTGTTACCATAGGTACCTCACCTAACATACCTGTAGTTGATGCTGATCCTCCAGCGCATTGAGCAACATTTTCATAAACTTTACATTCCTCATATTTTCCTGGTCCAAATCCTTTTACAGAAGCGTAAATCATTCTAGGGTTAATTTCTTGGATCTTTTCCCAAGTAAAACCCATACGGTCTAAAGCCCCAGGTGCAAAGTTCTCAACCATTACATCACATTCCTTAATTAATTGAGTAAAGATTTTCGCTCCCTCAGGTTTTTTAGGATTTAGAGTAATACTTCGTTTGTTGGAGTTTAACATTGTAAAGTAAAGACTGTCTGCTTCTGGGATGTCCCTTAGCTGTCCTCGAGTAGCGTCTCCTACTCCTGGACGTTCAACTTTTACAACGTCAGCACCAAACCATGCTAATAATTGTGTGCAAGTTGGTCCGGACTGGACATGAGTCATGTCCAGTACCTTTACACCTTTTAAAGCTTCCATTATTGAATTATTTGTACATAGTCTGGTTTTTTGTACCAGGTGCAAATTCTTCTTTATCAACCCAGATGTTCACGATTGCAGGGATACCTGACTTAACCGCTTCTCTTGCTCTTTGAAGAGCAGGTTGAATGTCTTTGGCTTCTCTTACAGCTTCACCGTGACCACCAAGTATTTTTGCAAATTCATCAAAGTTAACATCGCCAAGAATATTACCAACATTACCTTTTTCTTCACCATACTTCATGATCTGACCAAAACGGATTTGGTTTTGAGCTGAGTTATTTCCGATAACAGTAAGAACTGGTGCTTTGTGTCTAACAAATGCTTCAAAGTCCATACCAGTCATTGAGAAAGCGCCATCTCCACAATAAAGTAGTACTTCTTTTTCAGGAGCCGCTATCTTTGCAGCGAGGGCATACGGTACACCCACGCCTAATGTTCCTAATGGGCCTGGATCCATCCATGCACCAGGCTGTCTTGGCTGAACTGCTTGTGCACTGATAGTAACAACGTCACCACCATCTCCAATATAAATTGTGTCATCATTAAGGAATTGGTTTAACTCCCAAGCTACTCTGTATGGACTAATTGGTGATTTGTCTGTTGTAAAAGTAGGCATTAACTTCTCAAGTGCAGCCTCTTCACCAGCTCTTAATTCATTAAACCAATCAGATCTGTCTTTTTTAGAACCAGCCTCTGAAATAGCTTTCAGTGTAGTTCCAATATGACCAACAAGACCTAAAGAGATATCTCTATTTTTACCGACAGTTCTATAATCCATGTCAATTTGGATAACTGTAGCGTTAGGATTTAATCTCTTTCCGTAACCCATTCTGAAGTCAAAAGGAGTTCCCACAATGATAATGCAATCAGATTTAGTAAAAGCATTTCTTCTTGTTCTATGGAAGTGATGTGGATCTCCAGGAGGTAATGAACCACGAGCAGAACCGTTTAAGTATGCAGGGATATCCATGTTTCTCACAAAATCAACTGCATCTTGAGTTGATTGACTAGTCCAAACTTGTTGACCTAAAAGAATACAAGGTCTTTCAGCTTTTGAAATAATGTCAGCAGCTTTTTGAACATCAACAGGATCGGCAAGAGTTTTAGAGGAGGCACTGTATTTTCCTGTTTCTGGTACAACAGCTTTACTTAAAGGAATAGATGAATCTAAGATATCTCTTGGGATCTCAAGGAAAGATGGTCCAAAAGAACCATTTCTAGTTTCTCTGAATGCCATAGAGACCATATCAGCACATCTTTCAGTAGACATTACTGTAGCTGCGAATTTTGTAATAGGTTGCATCATATCCACGTGTGGGAGATCTTGAAGTGATCCCATCTTATGTTGAGTTAGTGAACTTTGACCACCGATTAATAACATTGGGATTTCAGCTCTAAATGCATTGGCAACGCCAGTTATAGCATGGGTAGTTCCAGGCCCTGCTGTTACAACAGCACATCCCGGTTTTCCTGTCATTCTTGCATAACCATCTGCTGCATGTGAAGCCACTTCTTCGTGTCTTACGTCGATGATTTTAATTCCTTCGTTTAAACAACCGTTATAAATGTCAATAATATGACCACCACATAGGGTGTAAATTACTTCAACGCCCTCAGCTTTGAGAGCTTTTGCTACTAGCTCACCGCCAGTAATCATTTGTTCGTTAGTTCCTGTAGACATATGTACCTCTCTCCTGGTGGTATAATGTATACCAGAAAAATTAAGGATGCAAAGAAATTTGGCTAGGTTTTGATACTTTCTTGTATCTTTTCAACAAGCGTTAAAGCATGATTTTTCAAAAGTTTTTCAGCTTTTGCGGGTTGACCTGCGACAAGAGATTTGACTATATCATTGTGCTCATCAATAGATCTGATGGACCGATTGGACTCTATTATGAACTTTTTTCTGAGATATTGGAGGTGTATTAATTGAGATTCTAGTATCTCTCCCATCAGTCTCACTTTAGTCAGTTTCATAATATGTTCATGAAACTTAATATTATCATTGGAATAGTTATCAAGGTCAGATAAGACGTTTGACTTAGAATACTGACAATATTTATTTAATATTTCGATCTCTTCTTTTGACGAATTTTGAATAATCAAATGTGCTGCGTATCCCTCCAAACCAGCCCAAACAGTCACAATATCTATTAATTCCTTCTTAGACTTCCTGTGAACAAACACACCTCTTCTTGGGACTGTTTTTACTATACCCTCTTGTTCTAGTCTTGCTACAGCCTCTCTTATTGGAGTACGGCTGACTCCTAATTTCTCTGAAAGTTGTCGTTCATCTAAATGAAAATCTGTCTCTTTTAGATATATATTTAAAGATAAGATATATTTTTTTAAAGCTTCATAGACTTTATTCTTTAAATTAACAGGTCCAATTTTTTGGATCATTAATTTACCTTAAGCTTTTTTAAAAAATTTTCTATAGATAGGTCCAAAAGCAGGCATGAGAAGTAAAACGATGGCTATATACATAATCACTGCAGCTATCGGCTTAGAAGCAAAATCAAAGAATATTCCCATACTTCCATCTGATAAAATTAACGATTGTCTCATCGCTTTTTCAGCCAAAGGACCTAAAACAATTGACAAGACAGCTGGAGCCACAGGATAGTCTAATTTTCTTAGTATATATCCTCCAAATCCAAACAATAACATTAACCAGACATCATGAAGGCTTTGCGTCGGTGCGTAACCACCAGTAACACAAAGAACAAATATTACGGGAGCTAATATTGCAAAAGGAATTCTGAGAACCATTAAGAAAGCTGGAATTAAAGCAATGTTTAACACAAGAGTGAAAAAATTTGCAATATAAAGACTTCCTATCAATCCCCAAACAAATTCAGGTTGTTGTGTAAACAATAAAGGTCCTGGAGTTAAGCCCCAAAGTATCATTCCGCCTAAAAGAATAGCTGTAGTTGGAGATCCAGGAATACCAAGAGTTAACATGGGTAACATACTTCCAGTACTTGCAGAATTATTCGCACACTCTGGAGCAACGACACCTGCAGGAACCCCTGATCCAAATTCTTTTGAATTTTTAGAGAGTTGTTTTGTAATGCCATAAGACATCAAGGATGCCGGCGTTGCGCCTGCTGCTGGTAAAATACCCACAAAAAAACCTAAAAAAGAGCCGATATTCATTGCCATAATAGTATTTTTTAATGCAGAAAGTGCTCTTCCAACTTCCTTCATATTAACTGAGAGTTTAGACATTTGAACTTTTCCCTTAGTTTCTTCAAGCGTCCATAGCATCTCACCAATTCCATAAATACCTATGGCAAGAACCAAGAAATTTATTCCGTGAAGAAAACCTGGGATACCAAAAAATATTAAGCGGGGTTTACCAGTAATTAAGTCCAGTCCTATTGTTGATAAAACTAATCCAATTAAAATAGAGAAAATTGTTTTAGGAATATCATCACCACCTAAACCCACAAAAGTTGCAAAAGCCATAACCATTAAAGCAAAAGTTTCGGGAGCATTAAATCTCAAGGCTACTTCAGCAAGTGGGGGTGCGAATAAAGTGAATAAAACTACAGATACAGTTCCACCTACAAAAGAACCTACGGCAGCTGCTGTGAGGGCAGTCATCGCCTCACCTTTTACAGCCAAAGGTCTTCCATCAAAAACTGTGGCAACGGCAGTTGAAGCTCCCGGTATGCCTAGCATGACAGAGCTGATCGCACCTCCGTACATTGCTCCGTAATAAACCGCTGCTAAAAAAATAATTGCAGCTGTAGGGGGCACAATAAAAGTAATTGGAATTAAAATAGCTACACCGTTGACCGAACCAAGGCCTGGCATAGCTCCAACAAATAAGCCTATGAGACATCCAAATATCAAAAGGGCTAAATTTAACAATTCAAAGGATGTCGCCATTCCTTGAAGAAGTAATGTAAAAGTTTCCATATGTTTTATTTACCTTTTCTCATAAACTATTTTATAAATCTGCTAGCTAGAAACGCTAAGAGAGATGGTGTAAGTACAGTGACAATTATATATATCCAAATCATAAATAGTGAACTTGAACCATACATAATATCGTAAACTGGATAGAATAAAGGCTCAGATATTCCTTGAGGCAAAGGAATTTTTAACAACCATTCAAAAAATAAGAAAGTCAAAATAGGGGTTGTTATAGAAAAATTAAAAATAAATGAATTACTCTTATCACTAAAATATCTTAAATAGAAAGCTAAGAAACAAATTAAAGAAAAATAAATTCCTAAATATCCGATAGCAAAAACTAAAACTACAAGTGAAATTATAGTTACCCATACAAACTTAAAGGCCTCAGGATCAACAAAAGGCTCGTTGTTTGTCGATTGCGGAGATTTTTTTAAAATAAACTTAGCGATGGTAATTACAGTACAAATGAACATTCCCAATGAGAGGTAGAAGGGAAGAAACCCAGCTCCCATATTTTCTTCTGCACTCCATGTAATTCTGTTTTGCGCGCTTTTAAACATAAGAGCGAGTGAGCACAGTGCTAAAACTACAGCGACAGTTATTTCTGCCCTTCTAACTGAAAATTTAGTATCTGTGCTCAATATTCGCTCCTAATTTATTATATTAGTTAAAGTTCTTAATGATCTCGCCGTGCTTCTCATATTCAACTGCTAAGAAGTCTTTAAGACCATAACCTTCCAACCAACTCATTAACTTACCGTCGTCAATGTTGAAAGTTTGGAACTCATCATCCCAGTAAACAGTGTGTAAAAGGCCTGTGTAGTACTTTTCCACTTCTGCATCAACACCAGCTGGAGCCATGAATGCTCTCATCATGTAGTATTCAAGATCAGGATAACCTAGTTCATAAGAAGAAGGTACATCTGGGAATGCTGAGTTTCTTTCAGGAGTCATCATAACTAAAGCCTTAGAGTCTCCAGACTGATAGAATCCCATCTGCTCAGAAGGGTTGTTTAATGTGAAATCTGACTCACCGCCAACTAGACCTTTTGCAACAGCACCACCACCGTCATACGGGACGTACTTTGCATCAAATCCAAACTGGCCTCTCATCATACCAAGAAGTAATTCATCTTCTGACATACTTCCTGTACCACCCATAACAAGGTTACCTTGTTTTGCAAGTGCAATGAAGTCATCAAAAGTTTCTACCCCTTGGGTATTCTTACCTTCAGTTGCAATCCATACTAGGAAAGTATCTGTGATAAGTCTTGCTAATGGAGTGAAGTCATTGAAGAAGTCAATTCCTAACTCAGGCTGGTTAACAGGTGTAGTTAGAACGTTGTTAAGAGTAATGATAAGTGTGTGCTCATCACCAGCTTTTTTCTTAACATATGTCATTGCCTCACCACCAGAACCACCTTTTTTGTTGATTGGAATCACTGGCTTAGATGCGTAGTCATTTTTCTCAATAACACCTTGTACTAGTCGAGCGATCTCGTCAGCTCCTCCACCTTGACCAGCTGGAATGATAAGTTCAATAGGCTTCTTAGGCTCAAAAGGCTTCGCAGAAGACACTGAACTAACAGCTACAAGTGAAAGAGAAACTAGAACTAGACCGATTTTTTTAATTAAAGTCATACTATTATTCCTCCTATAGAATGAATATTCTTTTCAAGATTAACCTATTTAATAAAAATTAGAAAGATAAATAAAAAAAATTTTAAAATTTATTAAAAAACCTTATTTTTAGCTATATTTTTTAACTTGTTGTGAAGATCTTTGGTATAATGTATACATTATACAATTTTAAAAAAATGAAATTTATAAACTGTAAAGATAATAAGCTATTTATCGATAATGGTAGTTTACCAGAACCTACAGATAATCAAATACAAATAGAAATTTTTTCAACTAGTGTGAATAGAGCCGACGTGCTTCAAAGAAAAGGACACTACCCGCCCCCAAAAGGAGAGAGTGAAATTATAGGTTTAGAATGTGCCGGGATTGTCTCGAAGATTGGTCCAAACTCAAGTAAATTTAAAGTTGGAGATAAAGTTTGTGCTATTTTAGGTGGTGGCGGATATGCCGAATTAGTGAATGTTGATGAAAGGCAAGTCATGCCCATTCCTTCAAGTATCAGTATGTTAGAGGCAGGATCCCTTCCAGAAACAATTCTTACTGTTTATGAAAATATTTTTAACATTTCTGAATTTAAAAATAATGAGGTTGTTTTAATTCATGGTGGAAGTAGCGGAATTGGTACAACAGCTATTTCTCTTTTAAAAAATTTTACTGATCAAATTTATGTCACTGCTGGCTCTAAAGAAAAATGTGATCAATGTATACAACTTGGAGCCAAAGCAGCAATCAATTATAAAGACGAAGATTTTGAGCAGTATTTCATTAATCAAAAAATAAAAGTTGATGTTATTTTAGATATGGTTGGTGGTTCCTATTTCAAAAAAAATTTAAAAATATTAAATCATAAAGGGCGACTCACATATATAGCTGCTCTCGAAAGTATTAAAGCTGAAGCTAACCTTCTATATATAATGACCAAACAATTAAAAGTTTCTGGATCTACACTTAGATCAAGATCACCTGAGGAAAAAGGAAAAATAGTCAATCAAGTTGTTGAACATATTTGGCCTTTAATTGAACAGGGAAAATACAAACCAACAATTTTCCAATCTTTCAATATGGAAGATGTAAATTTGGCTCATGAGTTAATGGAATCATCCAGCCATATTGGAAAAATCTTATTAGATATTAAAGGAGGACAAAAATGAACTTACATGAGTACCAAGCAAAAATATTGCTTAAAAATAACAATGTAAGAGTTTTAGCTGGTAACCCAGTTTTAAACGACAACGAGATAGACTCTGCTGTTGACTCTATCCAGACACCGGTAATGGTTGTGAAATCACAAATTCATGCAGGAGGACGAGGTGCAGGAAAATTTAAAGATAGCGGCGATGATAAAGGTGGAGTGCGAGTTTGTTTTTCAAAAGAAGAAGCAAAAGATAATGCAAAGAAAATGCTTGGTAAAACACTTGTAACAAAGCAGACTGGACCGGATGGTAAAGTCGTTAATCGTCTTTATATCGAAGAGGGTTGCGATATTAAAAAAGAATACTATCTCAGTATGTTAGTAGATCGTTCAACCTCCTCTATCTCTATTATAGCTTCAACCGAAGGTGGAATGGAAATTGAAGAAGTAGCTGAAAAAGAACCTGAAAAAATTATTACTGTAAACGTTCCTGGTGATCAAACTTTAGATCAAGCAAGCTTAGATCAATTAGTTCAAGGTTTAGAAATCACTTCTGAACAATCTGGAGATTTTTGTGATCAGATTCAAAAAATTTATACCAGCTTTTTATCAACAGATGCTTCTCTAGTTGAGGTAAACCCATTTGTATTAACTGGTGAGGGAAACTTCCTTGCACTTGATGCAAAGGTATCGATCGATGACAATGCTTTATACAAACATAAAGATATTGCTGAGATGCGAGATGAGACAGAAGAAGATCCAGCTGAGATAGAAGCATCTAAACATGAATTAAATTATGTAAAGCTAGATGGGAGTATCGGATGTATGGTTAATGGCGCAGGTCTTGCTATGGGTACCATGGATATTATCCAGCTTCATGGTGGAAGCCCAGCAAACTTCTTAGATGTTGGCGGCGGAGCTACAAAAGAAAGAGTTGCTAAAGCCTTTTCAATCATTCTTCAAGATCCAAATGTTAAAGTCATTCTGGTAAACATTTTTGGTGGTATTATGAAATGCGATATCATTGCTGAAGGTGTTGTTGCTGCCGCTAAAGAACTATCCATTCAGGTTCCTTTAGTTGTTAGACTTGAAGGAACAAATGTAGATCTTGGAAAAGAAATTCTTAATAAATCAGGTCTAGCTATTATTTCAGCAGATAATTTAGAAGACGCAGCTCAAAAGGCTGTCGGTGCTTTGAGTTAAAGGAGTAAACATGTCAGTATTAATTAATAAAGAAACAAAAGTAATTTGCCAGGGATTTACTGGTGCTCAAGGTACATTTCACTCAGAACAAGCAATTAAATATGGCACACAAATGGTCGGTGGTGTAACACCTAAAAAAGGCGGGCAAGAGCATTTAGGTCTACCAGTATTTAACACCGTTAAAGAGGCGAAAGAAAATACTGAAGCTAACGCTACAGTAATCTATGTCCCTCCTCCATTTGCAGCTGGCGCTATTATCGAAGCTATTGATGCTCAAATGGAATTGATCGTATGTATCACTGAGGGCGTTCCAGTTTTAGATATGATGCAGGTTAAGAGGAAGTTAGAAAATTCCAATTCAAGACTCATTGGTCCTAACTGCCCAGGTATCATCACACCAGACGAATGTAAGATAGGTATTATGCCTGGTCATATTCATAAAAAAGGTAAAATTGGTGTTGTTAGTCGATCAGGAACCTTAACTTATGAGGCCGTGGCTCAAACATCCGCAGTCGGACTTGGTCAGTCTACATGTATTGGTATAGGTGGTGATCCTATTAATGGTACCAACTTTATCGACTGTTTGGACTTATTTTTAAAAGACCCTGAAACCGAGGGGATTATTATGATTGGTGAGATCGGTGGAACAGCTGAAGAAGAAGCGGCAGAATTCATTAAGAACTCTTCTATCAAAAAACCTGTAGCTTCCTTTATTGCGGGTGCTAGTGCTCCTGCGGGTAAAAGAATGGGTCACGCTGGAGCTATTATATCTGGCGGAAAAGGAACTGCTGAGTCGAAGTTTAATGCGCTTGAAGATGCAGGAGTTCACATTTCCAAGTCACCAGCTAAATTAGGTGAAACTATCCAAAAGGCTTTAGGTTAAATTACTTATAAAGCTTTGCTTCTTTAGCTCTTAATTTTACCAGAGCTAAAACAGTATCAATTGTCGGTGTGGGAACTTTGGTAATTCTTCCAAGTTCCTGCACTGAAGAAACTAACGCATCAATTTCCATCGGACGGTCTCTTTCTAAATCTTGTAACATAGAAGTCTTGTGCTCACCCACAGCTTTTGCTGCCTCTATTCTTCGCTCAACATCAAAAGGTTTATCGATACCTAGATTTTTTGAAATCTCATGAGCTTCATTCATCATATTTTTGACAACATTTCTAACTTCTTGATCACTACATATTTTAACTAAAGTGGATGTGGTCAAAGAGCTGATAGGATTTAAAGAAAGATTACCAAATAATTTCAACCAAATATCTCCTTTAATATTTGGACGAATAGGTGCTTGAAAACCAGCCTCCTCAAGAGTGCTAGATAGTTTTTTAATTCTATCTGTATCCTCTCCATTAATTTCACCTAATTGAAATTTATCACCTTCTAAATGTTGAATAACGCCAGGTTTGATTACTTCAGATGCGGGATTAACAATACATCCAATAATTTTCTCAGGACCTATACGATCCCATTGACTACCATCGGGATCAACCGAAGTTACTCTTTTATCTTTGTATTCAGGATTTTCATGATTATGGAAATACCACCACGGTATTCCGTTTACACCCCAAACAAAAGATGTATCGTCTTTCATTAAAACCTCAAAGGCATCCAAACATCCGGGAACCGAATGAGCTTTTAGAGTGACAAAAATATAATCTTGCTTTCCTGCTTTCTCAGCTGTGTCCACACATCGAGGATAAACTACAAGTTCTTTACCATCTTTTCGCAGTCTTAATCCATCTTGGCGAATAGCTTCATAGTGAGGTCCGCGAGCAATTAACGTTACATCAGCGCCAATTTCTGTAAGTTTAGCGCCTAGATATCCACCAATAGCACCAGCACCGTAAATACAAATTTTCATATTAAACCTTTAAATGCTTGATAGCTGCGGCTACACCGCTGCCTAGCTCAAATTTAATCCCAACATCATACATGGCCAATTCGGCAGTTGATATCGCACCTAAAATCATGGTGCTATTTAAATCACCAAGGTGACCTATGCGAAATAGCTTTCCAGCTACCTTGTTTAGTCCTCCGCCAAAAGAGGTGTTGTATTTGTTATAAGCGGTTTTAACGATATCAGTGGAGTCAATACCTTCAGGTACCATAATTGCAGTAACAGTGTTTGAATATAGAGAAGGATCTTTAGCGCATAGATTTAAACCCCAAGCTTCAGAGGCTTTTTGAACTGCCTGTGCTAAAAATAAATGCCTTGAGTAAATATTATCTAAACCTTCCTCATGCATCATGGTTAAAGCTTCGCGTAATCCACGAAGTAAAGGCATAGGGTTTGTATATGGCCAGTATCCAGTTTCATTAATTTTTAACATGTCGTGATAATCGAAATATGCTCTTGGCAAATTAGCTGATTTAGCGATCTCTAATGCTTTTTGACTTACACAGCTAATAGCTAGTCCAGCTGGAAGCATAAATCCTTTTTGAGATCCTGATACCGCAACATCCACACCCCAAGAGTCCATTTCAAATTTGATTGAACCAATTGAACTTACACCATCAACAAAAAGAAGTGCCGGGTGGTTTAATTTATTTAGTAAATCTCTTGTCGCTTTAACATCATTAGTTACACCTGTAGAAGTTTCATTATGGGTTACTAAAACAGCTTTAATTTCATGATTTCTATCTTCTGATAAAATTCTTTCAAATTCATCATGAGGCGTTCCTGATCCCCATTCAACATCAACTACCTCTACATCAATATGAAGTTTCTTACACATCTCAATCCATAGGTGAGAGAATTGGCCAAAGCGCGCAGATAAAACTTTATCTCCTTTGCTTAGGGTATTAGTTAATGCTGCTTCCCATCCGCTACTTCCAGTGCCTGGGAAAATGAAAGGTTGTCCAGAGCTGGTTTCAAATACTTTCTTTAAATCTTCAATTAGAGGATGCCAAAATTTCTCCATCCCAGGTGCTCGATGATCTTCATTAGAAATGTCCATAGCCTGCCTAACTCTATCTGGCATATTGGTTGGTCCTGGAACGAAAAGTGAAATTTTACCTGGCATGATTTTATTGTTATCCTTTCTAGTGGTTACAAGAAAATTTAGATTAATTTAATTTATCTTAATATCCTTAGAGTGTTTCATAATATGAAATGATGTTTAAAAACACTTTGTTTTTGGCATCTCCTACGGGAATCGAACCCGTGTCTTCACCGTGAAAGGGTGATGTCCTAACCGCTAGACGAAGGAGACATCTATTAATTAAGACAAACAAAATAGCTAGATTTCATGAAAAATCAATCAATGAATATCTTCTAAGTGCATAACGATCTTACTAGAATAAGTGTCTTTTTTTACTTTAAAATAACAATCAAAGTTAGGCTTTTTCAATAAATAAGATTTGAGATCTTCAGCAAGAATGTCAAAAAAAATTCCTTCACACTCAAAATTTAATTCGTCGTATATTTTTAGTTTTGCATGTTTATTCTTAAAAATCTGCAAAATATCTATTTTGACATTCTCTGCCTTGAATACAGGTTCAGGATTTTTTTGTCCAAATGGACTTAATATATCTAAATCATTTAAAAGTTGATCATTAATAACGTTTAAATCAACTGTCGACTCATAATATTTATCATTAGTAATGGAAATATTATTTGTTTCCTCATAAAGATAATTCTTGAATGCAGGTATTTGATCTTCTCTTAAAGTGAAACCACAAGCTTTTGCATGACCCCCACCTTTAATAATGATACCCCTCTCTGCTGCATTCATCATTAGATGACCAATATTTTTTTCTCCTAAAGATCTACCAGATCCGACAATAAATTCATTGGAACTAGTCATTACAAATGAGGGTTTATTATTTAATCTCATTAATCGACCAGCTATAATTCCAACAATTCCGATATGCCATTTCTTATCAAAAAAGAAATTTATGTTTTTATCTTCAGACTCTTTTAGATTGATTGATTTAACAATCTTAGTTTGAATATTTTGACGATTTTGATTATGAGACTCTATAATTTGAGCTAGCTGAAGTGCCTGATGAATATTATCTGATGAGAGAATGTTGAATCCTAACAAGGACTCTCCCATTCTGCCACCAGCATTAATTCTAGGTCCTAGAATATATCCTAGATGATATTCAGATATTTTTTGTTTAATCTTAGATTGATTAATGAGTGTTTGTATTCCCTTATTTACATTATCTGAATTTATAACTTTCAAACCTTGTTTAACAAAACTTCTATTAATTTCGGATAAGGGTACCAGATCACATATAGTTGCTAATGCGACTAAATCTAAATATTGAAGAACATCTATATTAGGAAAAATATTTTCATTTTTTAAAAAAACCATAACCAGAAATGTTAAAGCAGTTGCACATAAATCATCCAAATTAGAGTTGTCATTTGGCGTCTTCGGGTTAACCACAATAGCCTGATCAAAAAAAACTTCACATTCATGGTGGTCGATAATCATAACTTTTCCACCTTTGTTGATAATATATTCTTGTTCTTTGAAGTTGTTACTTCCACAATCAAGCACAAGAATATTTGAGCTAAAAGTTAATATTTTATCTATGGCTTCTTGATTGAGTCCATAGCCCTCTTTTAGTCGATTAGGGATATATACGTTAACTTCTATGCCAAATTGACTAAGGAATTTTTTACATATAGCAGCGGCACACGCCCCATCCACATCATAATCAGAAAATATAGATATTGTTTTATCAGATTTAACCTTCTCAAAAAAAGAAATTGATTTATCTATATTTGAAAGTTTAGCTATTTTTGTAATTGATAAATTTTCTTTTAATTTAGAATTAATAAATTTTGAAATACTTTTTATATCACGATTAATTAATAGTCTTGAAAGAAGTGTAGATATATTATTTTTTTGAGCTAATTGGAAAATTTCATCTTCATTTGGATTTAAATAAGCACTTTGCCATTTCGCTCCTTGAAAACTAGAATTAGTACTCAAGTTGTTTTATATTGAAATTGTGTTCACCGTTAATATGTCTAATAGTTCCTGTTTTAGATCTCATCACGATTGAATGTGTTTCGGCATAATCTTTTGTAATTTTTATTCCTTTGAGCATTGTTCCATCTGTAACTCCTGTTGCAGAAAACATTATATCTCCGCTAGCTAAATCCTTTAAACTATAGATCTTATCTAAATCAGTAATTCCTGTTTTTTTTGCTCTCATTACTTCATCGTCATTGTTAAATAATAGCTTACCCTCGATACTTCCTCCAATACACTGAAGAGCAGCTGCAGCTAGGACACCTTCCGGAGCGCCGCCTATTCCGTAATACATGTCGATGTTACTAGAATTAATCACAGAGGAAATAACTGCACTTACATCCCCATCACCAATCATTTTTACTCTTGCCCCAGTAGATCTGATAACCTCTAAAGAGTCTTTGTGACGTTCACGATCTAAAATACAAATTACTAAATCCTCCACATTTACTTTCTTGTATTTAGCTAATTCTTGAATATTCGATTTTAAACTTTGTTGTAATGAAATTACTTGATTGTTTTGCACATTTGCTGAAATTTTTTCCATATAAACATCTGGAGCATTTAAAAAACCACCCTCTTGAGCAAGGGCGATAACGGCCATAGCATTTTCACCGCCATTAGCAGTTATAGTAGTGCCCTCTAAAGGATCTAAGGCTATATCAACTTTTGGACCTCCAAGACCAACCTCTTCTCCGATATAAAGCATTGGTGCCTCATCTCTTTCACCCTCACCTATGACTACTTTGCCAGAGATAGTAAGCGAATTGAGACAATTCCTCATAGCATCAACAGCGGCTTGATCGGCTGCTTTCTCATCGCCACGTCCTATGAATTTGGATGCTGCTAAGGCTGCGAATTCGGATACTCTTACTAATTCAATAGCAAGGTTTCTATCCAATATTTTCCTCTATTCTAATAACTGAAATTTCTTTTTTAATAAAGGATGTCTTTTTTAAATTTTGAGTAACTGAATTAATCTTATCTACCCCGGCAGGGTCAGAAATAATAACTATTGGTACAGTTTTTTCATTGGAAGTATTTAATTGAATAATTGATTTAATAGAAATTGATTTTTGAGAAAATATTTGAGCTATTGATTTTAAAACTCCAACCTTATTCGAAACAGACATTCGAAGGTAGTAAGGTCTTTTTCGATCAGATCGATTAACAAATTTTGATTTCGGCATAGAGGAGTATTTTTTTACAAAAACTCCATTTGTCTCATCATGATAAATAAATCTTTTTAAATCAGAAATTATTGATGTTGCTGTCGGATAGCCACCTGCGCCTTTTCCAACTAAGCTAGTTTTAATAAAACTATCACCTTCTAAAGTAATTACATTTTCTTCAAAATCAGTTTTGGCTATAAGACTATTTTCAGGAACAAAACATGGCGCAACTGAAGAGTAAAATTTAGAATTACTATAGCGCTCAGTCAAAGAGACTAGTTTTAATTTATAGCCTAATTTTAAACCCTGTTCCAAATCAATTAATTTTATGTTTTCAATACCGTCATAATTAATATCTGAAAAAGAAAACTTATTGCCGAAAGATAAATTTGATAAAAGAACCAATTTATGATTAGCATCCCTTCCAGATAGATCGGCACTAGAGTCTTGTTCTGCAAAACCATTTTTTATGGCCTGATTAAGAGATTCTTGAAAGCTAATTTTATTATCATACATTTGAGAGATTATGTAATTTGTAGTTCCATTAAAAATTCCATAAATTTTATTTACCTTAGAAGGAAGAATGCTTTGTTCTATTGACCTTACTACAGGAACTGCCCCAAGCACTGCTGCTTCGAACCCGAGAAAAAGTTTCTGATTATCGAAATCAGCAAAGAATTTATCTCCATTTTCAGCTAGTTGAGCTTTATTTGCAGTAATTAAAGAAATATTTTTTTTGATACAATATTTATAAAGATTGTTGATGTAACTTCCAGTTCCCCCAATAGTTTCGATGATGACATCTGGCTTAGCATAATTCTCTAGGTCAGAAAAATGACTAACCCATTTATATTTCTTAACGTTAAAATTTCTTTTTTTAGACTTATTTTTAGCTCCTAAAGCAACAATCTCAAATTTGGATCCATTTAATATATTGTTATTTTTTTCCAGGAGCTTCACTACGTGCGAACCCACAACACCAAGTCCAAATATAGCTATTTTAATTTTGTTCATTTTGGGACTTTAAAATTTCTTCTTTTCTAATATTACTCTTTTCATTGAATTCCTCTAATTCTTTTTTTTTCTCAAGAAGATTTTTATCAAAATTTTGAAACGACCGTTCACAGGATAGAGTGAAAAGTGAGAAAAAAATCAGCAGAAAGGTAGATAAAAAATTATCTTTTAGAAAACTGGAAACTACGTCTGGCTTTTGCTCTACCATATTTTTTGCGTTCAACTGTTCTTGAGTCTCTAGTTAAAAAGCCATTCTTTTTCAAAGGGTCTTTAGTATTAGGGTCAATGAGTGTAAGAGCCCTGCTAAGACCGTGTTTAATTGCACCCGCTTGACCGGATAGACCTCCGCCTAATACTGTTATTTTTAAATCAACAGAGTCAGACTTCTTTGCCACTTCAAGAGGTTGATTAATAATCATTCTTAAAGCTTTATCTGGAAAGTAGTCTTCAATTTTCTTTTTATTGATTGTAATGTTACCTGTTCCGTTTGATACCCAAACTTTTGCGATAGATTCTTTTCTTCTTCCTGTGCTGTATACTTGATTAGACATTAATTAAATTCTTTCTATTTTGTGATTTAAAATCAATAGGTTTTGGATTTTGTGATTCATGTGGATGGTTTGAGTCCTTATACAGTTTTAAATTATTTTTCATTAAATCTCTGAATAAAGGCGAGTTGGGCAACATGCCTTTGATTGCTTTTTTGATGATATCTTCAGATTTATTTTTTTCTTTAAGTTTATCCGGGGTAATTTCTTTGATACCGCCAGGGTGGCCGGTGTGTTTATAATACTTTTTGTCTGAATTTTTATTACCAGAAAATTTAACTTTATCTGTGTTAACAATAATAACTCCATCACCTACAGGTAGGTTGGGTGAAAATTGAGGTTTATTTTTGCCTTTTAGAATCAAACTTACTCGGGATGCAAGTCTTCCAACTGAGATATCGGTGGCATCTAGCACATGCCATTCTTTTTTAAATTCAGATTTTTTTAGTGTTGTTGTTTTCACGATAGGGGGAATATAAGTAAAATGATTAAAAAATCAAGAAATATAGTGAAAAATATACAAATTTAAGAAAACTTAATATATCAACTTAAATTATTGAAAATAAACATTTTTAGGACTTTTGGTCGGGGGTACTGGACTTGAACCAGCGACCTCACGCCCCCCAGACGTGCACTCTACCAGACTGAGCTAACCCCCGTTTAATTGGATTTCTTTAAAAGACCTAACAAATCTCTCAATTCAGTTATAACACTATCATTTAATGTATTTTTTTTAACCTTTGAATTAGAGAAATATTCGTTAACTCCATCAAGTGTTAATTTTTGTACATCTACTAACTCTTTAATCTTCTTTAATAATAATAGATTTTCGTAATTATAAAGACGATGACCTGAGTGAGTTCTTAAAACTTTTAGTTTTGAAATTCTGGATTCCCAAAAACGTATAGTATGTTTTTGTTCATTTAAAATTTGGGCTATCTCATCAATATTATAAAAATTTTTATTCATATTTCTAAATTTTTAGATTTTTTAAAACTTATCACTTTACGTGATTTAATAACATGCTCTTCTTTGGTTTTTGGATTTCTACCGAGACGACTATTTTTTTGATTAATCTTAAATGAGCCTAAAGAACTTATATTTAAATCAGAAGTAATAAGAGAACTAGCCCAAAGATTTAAAATTAAATCAATTTTTTTGTAAGCAGTAGTATATGCAATGCCAAATTCTTCAGAAAGCTGTGCTGCAATATTTTCTCTAGTAATTTTAACTTGAGACATTTGATTTGATTTTATTTAATAAATCAGATTTTAAACATTTTAAACCAAATTCAATTGCATTTGCAAAAGCATGGCCATCTGCATTTCCATGACTTTTTATTACAATGCCATTAACCCCAATAAAAATACCACCATTAAAATTTCTGGGGTCTATAGATTTTTTGAAATCTTGAAATTTATTTTTTAAAAGAAAAGATAAAATCTTTGAGTATAGAGACGAGGTGAGACTTTTTTTTAGCGAGTCAGTGATAAACTTGGACACTCCCTCAGCTGTTTTAAGCGCTATATTTCCAGAAAATCCATCAGTAACAATGACATGATTAGAAGTATCTGTAATTTCATTTGCCTCAACAAACCCTTGGTAATTTATTCTCTTTTCATTTTTTAAAAGGTCGTGGGATTGTTGGATCAGGTGATTTCCTTTCATTTCCTCTGATCCGATGTTCAACAGAGCTACTTTACATTCAACATCAGGATACAAAACCTGATAATAAGTACTGCCCATAATTGCAAAATCTAATAAATTTTCAGCTGTGCATTCTGAGTTTGCACCCAAATCTAAAAAACAAACTGGATGTTTTTTTGAGGGAAATAAAGATGCTATAGCTGGTCTAGATATATTTTCAATTGTTCTAAGATAGACTGTTGCATAAGCCATCATAGCGCCAGTATTGCCAGCAGAAATTGTAATTTCATTATCATTATCCTTAAGCTCAGCAATTGCATTCGACATTGAACTTTTTCGATTATCTTTTTTTAGCGCCTCGCTTGGCTTCAAATCTGGAGAAATATAATTTTCTGATTGTACCCAATCAGATTTTTGAAAAAGACTAGAGAATTTTCTTGAATATTGTACCTGAAATTCTTTAGTAGAATGTAATTTAAAGTGTATTGAAGGATTTTTTGAAAGAGCAATAGTTGCTCCCTCTAAAACTGAACCTGGTGCAAAATCACCCCCATGAAGGTCAAGATTGATTACATATTTATTCATAGATTATTTAGTATTGCTTTAAATACCCTTATACCTTATTTGTCTTAATAATGAATATATCAAAAAAATTCATATTACTCATATTTCTATTGTTCAGTTCTACTTTCATCTCTTGTTCTAAAGACCTACATTTTTCGGGTATTTCTGAGAATAGTGTAAATGAGATTTTGCAAAATTATCAAAATAATAACTATTCAAAAGAGGATGTGATCAACATTATTGGATCACCACTTGTCACCGAGGACTCTGATAATCTGTGGATTTATCGTATGGAGAAAGAACAAGGTAACGCTACCTTTAAAAAATCAATCTACAACAAGACCCTAAAACTTCGATTTGACGAAAATGTTTTAAGGTCTGTTGAAGAAATAAATTTAAATTAAATTATATTTAAATGGACAACGATCGAAAGTAACAAAATAGATACAATATTTGTTATTTTGATCATTGGGTTAACAGCTGGTCCTGCAGTATCTTTATAAGGGTCTCCGACAGTATCGCCCGTAACTGACGCCTTATGAGTTTCACTACCTTTTCCACCTAAGTTTCCATCTTCAATATATTTTTTGGCATTATCCCAAGCTCCACCACCCGCAGTCATTGATATGGCTACAAAGAAACCTGTGATGATCACACCAATAAGCAAAGCGCCTAATGTCTGGAAGGCAGTATTTACACTACCTGTAAGCCAATATACACCAAAGAAAACCACAACAGGAGAAAGTACTGGTAAAAGAGAAGGAATAATCATCTCTTTAATTGCGGACTTTGTCAAAATGTCAACACATCTGCCATAATCAGGCTTTTCCTTGCCGGTCATAATACCTTTTTTTTCTTTAAACTGTTGACGCACTTCTAAAACAACTGATCCAGCGGCTCTACCTACAGCAGTCATACTTAAAGCACTAAACAAAAATGGAAGTAGTCCGCCTAGAAGTAGACCAATAATAACGTAAGGTTCAGAAAGATCGAAAGATACATTAAAAGCATCGTTGCCAGTTAGTTCACCAAAGTATTTTAAATCTTCTGTGTAAGCTGCGAATAAAACTAAAGCTCCTAATCCAGCAGATCCAATTGCATACCCTTTTGTAACCGCTTTAGTTGTGTTTCCAACAGCATCTAGGGCATCGGTAACAGTTCTAACTTTTTTCGGAAGACCGGCCATCTCAGCGATTCCGCCCGCATTATCAGTCACTGGTCCATAAGCATCTAAAGCAGTAACCATTCCTGCTAAAGCAAGCATCGCAGTAACCGCAATAGCAATACCGAATAATCCAGCAGTGGCGTAGGTAATTCCAATACCTGCAACAATGATAAGAACAGGTACAGCGGTAGACTCCATACCCATCGCTAAACCTTGAATAATATTTGTTGCATGACCAGTTTGAGAAGCCTTTGCAACACTTCTTACAGGTCTGTATTCAGTACTGGTGTAATATTCAGTTATAAATACCAATGCAAGGGTAATGATTAGGCCGTAAACCGCACATAGGAATAAGTCCATTCCAGTGTAGTAATTTTGACCGATTACCACCCATTGATCGAAACCTATGAAATATGAAGTAAGCACAGCAAATAAAATGATTGATATAATAAGTGTTGCAAAAAATCCTTTATAGAGCGCTCCCATAATTGAAGATTTAGGTCCTGAAACAGAAACAAATTGTGAACCAATAATAGAGGCAATAATACTAGAGCCAGCGATTAACAATGGATAAATTGTAATATCGGTGACGGTTCCCTGAAAAATAATTGCCAAGACCATGGTAGCAACAATAGATACAACATATGTCTCAAATAAATCTGCTGCCATACCTGCACAGTCACCAACATTATCTCCAACGTTATCTGCGATAACAGCTGGATTTCTTGGATCATCTTCTGGAATATCTTTTTCTACTTTGCCAACTAGATCTGCACCAACATCAGCACCTTTAGTAAAGATACCACCACCAAGTCTCGCGAAAATTGATATTAACGAAGAACCAAAACCTAAAGCAACTAGGGGCTCGATTAATTCTCTACCTTCTCTTTCGAGGCCATAGAATAAGTAAAAGAAATAACCAGCTATACCAGCAAGAGCCAAGCCTACTACCAATAATCCAGTAACAGAACCAGCATTAAAAGCTACAGAGAGACCTTTCTTTAAGGAAACACTAGACGCTTGAGCAGTGATAACGTTAGCTCTTACAGAGACATTCATACCGATATATCCTGCAAGACCAGATAAAATGGCACCAATTAAAAAACCAACAGGAACATCATATGTGTGCTCGAAAGGAATAATAAAAAAGGCAATAAATATTACAGCACCGACCATTGCGATTGTTGTATATTGACGATTTAGATAAGCTTTAGCACCCTCTTGAACTGCGCTAGCTATTTCAATCATTTTTTTGTTACCTTTAGGTAAATTTAGAATTTTGTATGTGGTAATTAAACCAAAAGCAATTGCTGCAGCCGCAGCAAATAGCACTAATTGTAAATAGTGTATCTGAGACATGGTAAGTTGTTATTCTATTTTAATTTTTTTTTCAAGGTGCTTTTTGAGCGATATCATCTAAAAGAAAATTGAAATATTTAACCTCATCATTGGTCAAAAAATCCTTAGAAAGCTTAATATATTCTCCCATAAGGATATTTTTTTTACCCTTATCAAGTAAAAATTCAGAAAAAAAAGCATAGATAAGAAATATGCTGATTTTATTAGTTTTTTTAAGAACCTCTGGAGATAAGAGATTTTTGATCATCTGATTATTGATCTCAAAGCTATCATAAAGGGATTTTAATTTTCTCTTATTAAAGGGTCTTTTTTTTATATTTTTAGCAATAAATTCATCCAATTCAAAATCGGTGGAGTAGTCTCTTTGGAAAATATATTGAAAAAAAAAGAGACGGGTATTTCTATTTAAGTTAAGCATTCAATCATTCTGACCATGGCGCTAGCAGCTTCAAAACCTTTATTTTTAGAATCTGCTTTCGATCTTTTTTTAGCCTGAGCCCCTGTGTATGCATTAATAATACCATTTGTAATGATTGTTTTTGGATTTGATAATGAAATATCTAATAAGGATTGCCCAACTGCATCAGAGATTACCTCAAAATGATAGGTGTCTCCTTTAATGACGCAACCAAGTGCTATAAATAAATTAGTTTTTTTTGAATTTAATTTCCAATTAATGAATTGAGGTATTTCGTAAACACCAGGAACTTTGATGATTTCATAATTAAATTTATTTTTTTTTAGGTGTTTAACAGCTGCGTTTGTAAGAGAGCCAGTAATGTCTTTATAATAATCTGCAACTACAATATAGACAGTTGGTTTTTTTTGATTCATGATAATTTTTCGACTCCACTAACATTTAATCCATAAATTCCTAAGTCAAGTTCATTAGAAAAAGAATTTGATAGTACTGAAATATTTGTGATCGAGAAATTTTTTAATATTTGAGCACCCAAACCATAATATTTTACTTTTTCATCCTGAGACAATTGACCCAGATCTCCAAGTATAGGATTGTTAATTAAGACAACAATTCCAGAACCGTGAGATTTAATTTTATCTATAGAAGCATGTAGATCTTTAGTTTTGGGATTATTATAATTCATAATAATATCATCAAAGCCTTGCACTGGATGAACTCTTGTTAAAACAGAACTCTGACTTTGTAGGTCACCAATATGTAAGGTAGCGTGGTGAAGACCATCAATAGTATTTTCGAATATGTTTAACTCGAAAGCATCCGAATAGATGTTTTTAATCTGGTGATTTTTTTCTGGAATTTTTTTAATTAAAATATCATTTTTAATTCTATAAGCGATCAGGTCTTGTATCGTACCAATTTTTAATGAATGTTTTTTGGCATAAGGAATTAAATCAGGAACTCTTGCCATGGTGCCATCGTCATTCATAATTTCACAAATTACTGCTGAGTCATTCAAGCCAGCTAATCGGGATATATCCACTGCGGCTTCTGTGTGGCCTGCTCTTGTAAGCACGCCCCCATCCCAAGCAATAAGAGGAAAAATATGACCCGGACTTATAATGTCCCCAGGTTTGAAATCAGGATTAATGGCCGCTCTCACGGTCTCAGCACGATCATGCGCCGATATTCCTGTCGTTATATTTTTGCTCGACTCAATGGAAACTGTGAAAGCTGTGGTTTTCTTTTTCCAATTATCAGGATTCATTAAAGGAAGTTTTAGCTCACTCGCTCTGGACTCAGAAATAGAGAGACAAATCAAACCTCTACCGTGGGTAGCCATAAAATTTATATGATCTGGCTTACATAGAGAGGCAGGTATAATTATATCACCCTCATTTTCTCTATCTTCGCTATCTACTAAGATGTACATTTTCCCATCACGGGCATCTTGAATAATTTCCTCAATTGATGAAAAATCTGACAATGGTTTAGCTCCTTAAATTAGAAAAATGAGCGTATCTTGCCAACATATCAACTTCAAGATTTAAAATTTCATTTTTCTTATATTTGTGGATATCGGTATTCTTAAAAGTGTGAGGGATTATCATGCAATGAAATATATTTGATTCCACTTTGTTTATAGTAAGTGAAATACCATTCAGTGAGATTGATCCTTTTTGGGCAATATATTTTTTTATTGAGTTTGGGAATTCTATTGATAATGACCAACTCTTACCAAATTGTTTTATGTCGACTAACCTACCAGTTGTATCAACATGTCCGAAAACAAAGTGACCTGATACCTCATCTCCTATTTTCAAAGAGTTTTCCAGATTAAGTAAAGTTCCTTTTTTCCAATACTTTGCATTAGTTTTTTCTAAAGTTTCTTTAGAAATATCTGCTGTAAATTTATTTTTAGAAAAAGAAGTTACAGTTAAGCAAATACCAGAGCAACAAATTGAAGAGCCAATACTGTATCCTTTAAGATTTGACTGGATTTCTATACTTAAAAAATCCTTTGATTTGGAAAACTTAGAAATTTTTCCGTAAGCCTGAATAATTCCACTAAACATTTTTATAAATCTCTATTTTATCCGTATAGTACTCTTGGGAGTCAATTTTTTTACAACTGCTTTTTATCAATTTTTTATCTAACTTGTATCTTTTTTTTGATTTTTTTATTATTTCTGATGACTGGCAAATAACAACTTCATCAAAAACCCCAAATTTGAGAAAATTTTCAAATGTTTGTAAGCCGCCTTCAATTAAAACACTTCGAATATTGTGTTTATTCAGAATTGAAAAAAAATTATCAAAATTTCTTCCATTAAACATAATTTGAGGAAATTTAGTTTTTGTTCTAAGATCATTGGTTAAAACAAACGGTCTTATTTTTTTGCTAATTCCATTTAATCTGCAATTAAGTTTTGGATTATCTTCTTTATATGTATTAAATCCAACAATGATAGCTTCATGTTTTAATCTTAATTTATGCATATAATGTTGAGTTTCTTTTTGAGTAATATTTTTTGATATTAAATTTTTTGAGTAGTAATTTTTAGATACTGCAAGTTTCAAAGTTATAAATGGGGTGTGGTTTTTTTGGAAATTATAAAAATATTTATTTATTATTTTAAATTTATTTTGACGAGGCCCTGCCAATAAAACTTTTACCCCCTTAGATTTAAGAAAGCTCATTCCTTTTCCATAAATTTGAGGATTGGGATCTAACGATGATATCACTACTCTTTTTATTCCTTTGCTTATGATTTTTTTTGCACAACAGCTATTTTCTTTAAAGCAAGGTTCTAGACTTACATACAAAGTAGTTTGATTATTAATTTGAGAGTTTGAAATTTTATCCAAAGCATTAATTTCTGCATGAGGTCTTCCAGATTTAGAAGTAACTCCATAACTTAAAACTACTCCGCGAGAATTATTTTTATAATCAACAATGAGGCAAGCAACAGAAGGATTGACACCTGTCAAACCAAGATTTTTTATTGATAAGTTATTTACTGAGTCGAGATAAGTAAGATCTAATTTAGAAAGCAAACTATTCTTTGTTAAGTGAACCTAAAAACTGTTCAAAATCTTTTGTCTCTCTAAAATCTCTATAAACAGATGCAAATCGCACATATGCAACTTTATCTAAAGTATAAAGACCCTGCATCACCATTTCACCAATGACGTTTGTACTTATTTCATTTTCACCCATACCCTCAAGATCTCGAACTATCTTTGAAATAAGTTTTTCTTTAGTATCTATATCAACAGGTCTTTTTCTAAGTGCCAAATCAACTGATTTAGTAATTTTATCTCTGTCAAAAATAGATTTTTCACCATTTTTTTTTACAACAAGAAATTCTCGAAACTGAACTCTTTCAAATGTAGTAAATCTTTCTTTGCGCTCACAACCACAAATTCTTCTTCTTCTTATTACACCTCCATCTTCTGTAGGGCGGGAGTCTAAAACTGATGTTTCTTTCTCTTTACAGAAGGGGCATTTCATGAATATTAATGGTTATATATTGGATATTTAGAGCACAAATCTTCTACTTCTTTTTTAATAGAAGTTTCAATCATTGAAATATCCGAGTTTGAAGAAGATAGAGTGTTAATAACTGTAGATATCTTTTCACCAATAAATCTGAATTCATCCTCTTTAAAACCTCTTGTTGTAGCAGCAGGAGATCCTAGTCTTATTCCTGAGGTAATTGTTGGAGGATTTGGGTCATTGGCTACACCATTTTTATTACAAGTCATTCCTGCTCTCTCTAGGCTTTCTTCAGCATCTTTTCCAGTCACATTTTTTGATCTTAGATCAACCAAAACCATATGAGAGTCTGTACCGCCAGTGACAATATCGATACCATTAGCCATCAAAACTTCACCTAAAACAGAAGCGTTCTTTTTAACTTGCTGAATATATTGTTTGAACTCAGGTTGAAGAGCCTCACCAAAAGCAACAGCCTTAGCTGCAATAACGTGCATAAGAGGGCCACCTTGAAGGCCAGGGAAAACTGAACTGTTAAATTTTTTACCAAGATCTAAATCGTTAGATAAAATCATCCCACCTCGTGGACCTCTAATAGTTTTATGAGTTGTAGAGGTTACGACATGAGCGTGTGGAACTGGATCAGGATATTCTTTGGCCGCAACTAATCCTGAGTAATGGGCCATATCTACTAATAGATAAGCTTCAACTTTGTCAGCTATATCTCTAAAACGTTTGAAATCAATATTTCTTGGATAAGCAGATCCACCTGCAATAATCAAACTAGGCTTATGTTCTAATGCTAGCTTTTCTACTTCATCATAATCAATGAGGGAAGTAGTTGGATCAATACCATATTGGACCGCATTAAAATATTTACCAGATTGGTTTGGGCGCGAACCGTGAGTTAAATGACCACCAGCATCTAATGACATTCCAAGAATAGTATCTCCAGGTTTAATAAGAGCTAAAAAAACTGCCTGATTGGCTTGTGCACCAGAATGAGGTTGAACATTTGCATAGGCGCAACCGTATAATTCTTTTAACCTTTCGATAGCTAGGTTTTCAGCTATATCTACAAATTCACAACCACCATAGTACCTTTTAGCACTATAACCTTCGGCATACTTATTTGTCATAATTGAACCCTGAGCTTCAAGAACAGCTTTCGATACGATATTCTCTGATGCTATAAGTTCAATTTGGTTTTGTTGTCGGCTAAGCTCTTGGGAAATTGAGTTAAATAAATCTTTATCAGTTTGTTCTAGGCTACTAGAAAAAAATTGTGCATTTAGTGTCATAACTGTTCTACTCTCCTTGTATGTCTTCCTTCTTCAAATTCTGTATCGAAATAGGCATTGAGCATAGCAAAAATTTTCTTTTTTACAAAAGGTCTTCCTTGTAAACAAATTACATTAGAGTCATTGTGTTTTCTGGTCATTTTTGCAGAGTTAACATTATGACACAAGGAAGCACGAATATGTTTATGCCTATTTGCACTTATGCTTACTCCTATACCAGACCCACAGATCAGTATGCCCATTGAGGTTTTATTGATCTTTTGGGATAATTTTTTTGCAAATTTAGGGTAATCAACAGATTTTTCAGAATTCGTCCCTAAATCTTGAAAATTAATTCCCTTTTTGAAAAGAAATTCTTTAACGATAACTTGCTTTAAAGCGTATCCAGCATGATCGGAGGCAATATATACTTTTTTAATTTTTTTGAATAATCTCACTGCGATTAAAAGGTAAATTAATATTTAAATTATTCAATACTCGCGATATCACCTTTTCCATGAAATTAGAGAAGACTTTTTGTAAATCCTGATTATTTTTTAGAAAATTTAATAACTCATCATAAGAATTTCCGTTTATTGAAAAACCATCACCAAGTACTTTTTTGATAACACTATCGCTTAAGTCGGGCTGATATCCTGAAGATTTTAAAATTTCTAATTCTAACTGAATTAAATCGATCAAATAATTAGAATTATTATTCATTGAAATAAGCAGTCTCTGATAAGTATTCAATATTTCAGACTGTCTATCTTCTAAGAAAAGAAGTTTATTGATTAAGAAGCAGATATAATCGATAACCTTCAGTCTATATTTATCAAATAAAAACCAATTGTATGATTGAATTATACTAGAATTTAAACAAGAATTTTCTTTATTAAATTCTATCTCTGATATTAGACCTTTGACAAAATCAGTATTTTTTTTTTTCGATTTACCACCAAAAACAATTAAACTTTTCTTTCCATATTCACTTGAGAACACAGAAATCAATAAATGATTTTCTTTGTAGTTATCAACTTTAGTTATAATCGCGGAAGTTTTAAACAAAGCAAAACTATTTTGAGTCGATCAGTTTAATCATTTTTTTAGCAGCAGCTATTTCTGCTTTTTGCTTTGAAATACCCTCGCCTTCAACAATCAAATCATCTATTTTTAATTCAACCAAAAATTTTGGTCTATGCTTTGTTCCAAGTTCATTAATTAATTTATATTGAGGAATCATTTTATTTTTCTTTTGGCTATACTCTTGAATATAAGTTTTTGGATCTTTGAGAGGAAGAGTATTTAGCTCATCATTCCAAAGTAAATAAATAAATTGTTTTGTAAAATTGAGATCTTTATTGATGTATATAAAACCAATTAATGACTCTAATGCATCGGCATAAATTGAGCTTTTACTGGTTTTAGGATCTAACTGGTGTTTAAAAATTTCTATTAGATCATGTTTTTTAAAAATTTTGGCGAGCATACTTGTATTTACGAGATGTATAAATCTTCTAGAAATTTCATCTAAAGAGCTTTTAGAAAAATTATTTATCAAGTACTCTGAAATCACTAGTCCAAGTACACGATCACCTAAAAATTCATATTTCTGAAATGGCTTATTTGAATTTTTTTGACGTTTGTCGTAGCTATCGTGTTTTAGGCTAGTCTGATAGCCTTTTATGCTTTTAATAATTTTAAAAATATCTGTCTTATTCAAATCTATTTGACGGTATTAAATAACCTATCATATCTTATGTGTAATGGCAGGGTCCAAAATCTACTTAGGCTAAAATTTGTGTCAACTGAAAACCAGATAAACCATACTTTTCCAATGATATTTTCTTTTGGAACAAAACCTACTCCGCTCATAACACGACTATCTGAGGAATTATCACGATTATCACCCATGAAGAAAAATTTATTTTTTGGTATTTTATACTCTGGGGTGTAATCAAGAGGTCCACTATCGGTTAAATTCAAAATTTTGTAGTCACTTTCAACAAGTTGATTAATGTTGGCTTGGTATTGATCATCAAAAAATAAACCATCATCACTTTGTTCAATAACCTCAAAATTATCTGAGCCTACTTTCTTTAAATAAATTAAGCCATCTTCAACTTTAATTATTTCGCCGGGCAAACCTACCAATCTTTTTACGTAGTTAATGTTTTCTTGGCCGGGCAATTTAAAAACGATGATGTCTCCTCTACTTGGGTTCTTTTCCATAATTTTTCCTGAAAATGGAGCTAATCCAAAAGGAAATGAATATCTTGAATAACCATAATCCCATTTGGAAACAAATAAAAAATCACCGACTAATAAGTTTGGTTTCATTGAACCTGAGGGTATTTTAAAAGGCTCAATCGCAAAAGTTCTAATAACTCCAGCAATCAATAAAGCCCATAGTAAAGCTTTGATATTATTTACAAATGATGATTTAAGTTTTTTCAATTATAACCGACGCAATCGAATATTTTTTTGTATCAGATAAGCTAACATGAATAAGAAAATTGCCAAATTTTTCTTTCATATATTCATTTAACTCATTTTTTGGAAAAATTTCAGGTTTACCCATTTTGTCTC
>Ga0255784_10000132_pt1 | contig 57300 bp, 57 predicted proteins | sample 101ome_14_FD_179982 | JGI IMG/M metagenome (GOLD analysis project Ga0255784, IMG submission 179982) | Coastal salt marsh microbial communities from the Groves Creek Marsh, Skidaway Island, Georgia - 101403AT metaG (version 2) | ecosystem: Environmental > Aquatic > Marine > Intertidal zone >...
GTTGTATCCAATTTGAACACCATCCCGGTATATTCTGAAAACATTGTCGTGGTGGGCTTCATACTCTATCCGCCATATCAAATAAATTTTCGAATTTGAGAAGTGCGGTTTGATGGAAAGATCGAGCGGAGAAACGTGTACAGACCCAGCGGATGAATACGCGACCTTGTCGTGCACTTGCGCGGAGACGAATTGCACGGGCACCCCGGGTGCGTACAAGGGTGCCGCGATGTGCACTGGCTGAGCGATGACGTTACCGAGGCGACCCATATCGTAGAGACGCTTGACCTCTTCGGCTGTGAGGACGACGTCCCATATTTTAGGGTTAGACATGTAACCGTCTAAGAAAGATCCTGGTGTAGTTACGTCCGCGCCAAAATAGATTGGATATGATGATGGTAGTGTGATGCTAGTGGTACCACCCGAAACCTGTGTCCCCTGTGACAATTTTACGTTATCCATGTATATGTTCACGTTATCTACACCACCCGTTCCGTCCCATGTAACTGCCATGTGGACCCAATTGTTGGTCGTAAAAGTGTAAACATAATCCCGATATGCAACTCCAAGTCTTGACTCTACCCTAAAAACGTTATTACCAACATAAATTGTGAAGTTCGTAAAACTTCCACTACTTGCAGCTCCAAAAGAATACACAACTTTCCATTGCCCTGCTGAATGGAAATTTATCCAAGCTGAAAAGGAATGTGCACCACTAGTTTCTGTCAAGTGCGCACCCGATTTTGTGGTGATATAATCATTCGAACCATCAAACACTAACGCCTTCTCCGTGGCGTCGTAATATGGGTTGTACGCTGCACCCCCGTAAGTATTCTCTAATAGACCATCCAACCCCCTCCCCGACGTATCCCGCACCACCCCATTCTCCATGGGGTTCGTCGAGGTGTTGTATTCCACCACGAGCCGGTCCCGTCGGGGCGTGTCGTCCGCGTCGAGCGGTGGTCCTATGCGAGGCACCGTGAGGTTTTTGGTGAGTTTGAGTTCCCCATCGTGCAGGGTGGATTGACCACGCTCGCGGGTGCCGAAATATCTATGCGTCTCATACTGCCAAGTGGAGTCGCCCCGTACTTTGGTCACAATCATCGCCAATTGACTAAAATATTCCGTACTGTTCAATGAAAATTGAGTTTCGCTACTGATAGTTTCACCGGTAAAAGATTTGATTACCGTCCAAGTCACGCCATCGTTACTTCCAAGTATAGTGAAATCTTCCGGTGAACGATTGCCACCGTTTCCAAGTGAGAGTGCATCAACCTTAATTCTATAGGGCATTTCAAGAACTATGTACGCACCGGTAATACCCGAACCAGGTAATTGCGTCGTTCCATTATAAGCGTAATCTGTCCCACCAAATGTATAGGCATCTGCATGATATATATCAGTTGAATCATTGAATGCTTCCCACGCATGATAACCATGAGACGACGCATAATCGGTTTCACCGGCATACACCTTAAAAACCCCATGCCCGTCCATGTACGTTTCGTAACCAGTCATCGCCCTCGGTGGGAACTCCTCAGATTCGTGAGCCTCGTCCATCACCGTCAAAGCCGCCTCCGGTGTAGTCGTCCCGATACCCACGTGTCCCTTGTACACCGAGACGGACGACGTCGCCACACCGAACTGGTCCTTTTGCGCGTCCCACAGTTCGAGGGCTTGCTCCTCGTGGAGATACTTGTCGTACACCCGGAAGTTCGCGACCTTGCCGTCCAAGCCCTCGCCGACGCGGGCGACGATGTCGAGGTCTCCTTCTTCGGTGCCGAGAAGTTCTATGTTTTTTATATGAAATCGAAGACCATTACCGTCAATACTTCTTATTACGACGGCGTGATACTTAAAATAATTTGAGTTTCCAGATATAGTAAGGGGTGCTACGTCGTTTGTATAAGTACTCGTAGATTGTTCGGCGATTAAAGTCCAACCCGTAGTAACAGTGGGTGCAGAATTTTTTCCAAGAAAAGCAATACTACCCGGGCTTCTCGACGCGGACAACCCGTCACGCGTTAAATTAAACCCTGTGATTTTGAGTTTTCTCGGTGATTCCAATATAATATATTCTCCGCCGTGTTCCGTGCTAGACGTATCAGTGAGTCCACTTGATGTATTTTCTACACCAGCACTAGTGTATTTTTCATCAGACTTCCAGTAAGTTGAATTATCTTCATCGAACACATGCCAGGCGCGATCACCGTCGGAGAGTGTCTCATTACTCGCCGTCACCACATACCCCCGATGTACGTATCCAGTCATCGCGATGTGCGGATATTTCACCACTGTCGAGAAAGGGAAGCGAGTGAAGTCGTTCTCTTTGTGGCCGTAGAAACGCATATGTTCGACGACCAGTGCGTCTTCACCATTGATGTTTTTACACAGGAACATGAGATATTTATAGCCAGTGGAAGTATTTATAGGAAAAGTTTGTGTAGCTTGGTTTAACGTTGTCGTAGACGATAGAAGTAAATCCCAATTCGTGTCGTCATTGCTACCTAATATGACCCAAATAGTTGCGAGACGTGTTGAGCTAAATGTACCCCCATTTGTAAAGTATACAGAAGATGGTACCAATTTGTGTGGCATTTCTATTTTGTTCCAGTGTCCATTGTGTGTCCCACCGTCTGAATCCGTAAACGTATCACCGTCAATGGCTGCGTATGGAGAAGATGAACTGTATTTACTAAAGTCGGTCATCCATACACCAGCAGTCGTAGAAGTCGTATAACTTACAGTGGGATTGTGTGCACCCCATGCGGGTCTTTTATTATTACTATCCGTTAAATATTCACTACTCGCACTCACCCTATACCCATACTGCGAGTTTCCCGTCATCGCAAACGATGGGTACTCCCCGGACGTGTCTTGCACTTGAACATCCCCCAACTTTCGACCGTCGAGGTAGCACGTGCGTAGACCACCACCCCCTTGTGTGGCGTACACGAGATTGTGCCACGTGTTTGCCGTGAGGAACTGGTTATCACCACCATCGATCCAACCCAGGTGTCCCGTTTCGGTCAATGAGATGGCGGTCTTCGCGTCAGCCTCACCCGCTTCGGTCCCCACGTGGAATAGTGTGGCATTCGAGGTCACGTTGGCACAGTTAAACCACAGGGACACGGAGTGTGGGTGCGTCCCCTCCATCGCAAAGTCCCCGGTAGACATCGTCACGTTCGAGGTCGTGAGGGACGAGAACGACCAGGCGTTCCCGGAGAAACTCTCGCTGTTATCGGTGAGTGTGTGTCCCTCCCCGGAGTAGTCCGTCGGGGTCGACCCCTTATCGCCATCGATGTACAACTTGACACCCGTCGTATCCGGAAGGTTGAACTGGGACGTGATGGTGGTGTCCACGGATGTGTCGGGGTCCGAAGTTTCTTCGTAGCCGTAGAGTTCAAGTTCGCCTATTGAAGCACCCTCTTGACCGTTAGTTTTTACAACAACGAAAGCGTACTCTAAATAGTATTCTGTAGCATCGATAGTTTGATTGGTTGTGTTCCACGCTCCTGTATCTGTTCCACTTGGTATCTCATATGTATAATTTTTCACATGTGTCCACGTACTTTCGTTTCTTCCATATATATCAACTTCATACGGCATGTGCATATTGGGTGCATTCACGACAATGTTTTTTAGTTTTATCTTTGAAGGTAATTTTATAATAAGGTATTCACCGATACTCGTATTCGTGTCGAGTTGAGTTTGAGGTGATGACGGTTTCAAAGCAGACGGCGTTGCAGTGCTCTCATTATTTACGTAAAGATCGTCGGTTCTCCAGCGAAAGCTCAAGTCGTTAGATATACCATCAAATGCACCATATGCAGCATTTGTGGTGTTATTGTTTTCATCACTCGCACTCGCCACATACCCACCTACACCAACATTACTCGTCAACGGCACCTCCGGATACTTCCGCAAAGGCACCGGACCTCGTGCGTGCGGACCCGTTTGGTCAACCACCGTGTTCCCACCCGTGATGGCCGCCGATGCCATCTCGACCTTCCCTCCATCGATCGCGAACGATTCGGTGAAGAGACGCCATTCACCTAAAATGAGGCGACCATTATCAGCATTACCCACAATATTTGTAACAACGATGGCGTAGTATTTGTAATGTTCCGTTGCGTCTACGACGAATTGTTTTTGCACATCATCCGTATAATCATCACCAGTTATTCCACTAAAAGAACCCAAAGTAGTCCAAGATGTATTATCATTTGAACCGATAATTGAAAATGAACTTGGCATATTGAGAACGTTACCGTCCCGTGATTGCAAAGATATATGTCTCAATTTTGTCTTGTATGGGAGTTCTAATTGGACCCATTCACCGGTCACACCACCGAGAGACATTCCACCTGTATGTGCATATGGCGATGTAGTCGCGTAGGACACATTGGACGAATAACCACCACCGACCTGAGCATTTGTCTTATTAAATGTTTGCCATGATGGATGATTGTTAATACTCCCCTCACTCGACGCCGTCACCTTGTACCTCCCATGTCCATCGACCACCGTAGAATCACCCGTGAGAGCCGCTGGTGGTTGTTCGCTCACGATGGAGAGTTTGTTCGAGATGAGCCCACCGGAGTCCTCGAACTCTTGGGTGGTGGCGTTCCATGTCACGAGGTTCGACGCCGTGGTCGCCAGGGTGGGGTCGGACACGGACACCTTACCGAACGTCGCGACGTTGGTGGTGACGTTTCCGTTTTCGAGGATGTCATCGAGTTGATATATGATGGAGAGTGGGATGGTGTTGATTGTGAGGCTCGTCGTCGTGAGTTTGAGGACGTTCGCTTCGCCCCCAACGTTCAGTTTGTAGTCACCGGGGTCGACGTTGATTCCAACGTTCCCGTGTTCGTCTATGCGCATCCTCTCCGTGTTTTTCGTGGCGAAGGTGATGTGTTGCTTGGTCGCGTCCGAGAGCGCGCCCTCGATGGTGATGTTGGACTCGTTGGAGTTCCCGGCTCTGAGCACCAATCCGGTGTACTGATTGTCGGTGTCCGTGTCGTTCGCGTTGAGGTTCAACTGTCCCGCGCTCCGGAGGTACACGTCGGAGTTTTCGTCCGTGTTAGCGGGACCCCCGAGGCGAAGGTGCCCGTCGACGTGCAGACCGGCGACGCCAACGTCCGCGCTGTTCGGTTGGATGCCGATGCCCGCCATCTTTTGGGTCACGAACGCGGTCGTGGCGTTGTTAAACTCCAGGGTGTTCGTGGTGGTGTTCCCCAAGTTGCTCGTTTGTTGGAGGCTGTACCCCGGTAAAATTTCTATGGACCCCAGTGTGAGTTTGTGTGAGATGTACGCGTTTCCTTGCACGCTCAGGGTGTTCCCGTCGGTCCTCGCGTCGTCGACCCAGAGGTTAGACCCGACCGCGAGGGTGTGTTCCGGAAACAGGTTCCCCACGCCCACCATCCCGGTGGTCACCAGGGAGGTGGCGTTTCGGAACTCCACGATGTTGGATGTGACGTTCCCGTTCAGGATGATTTCTTCGAGGGTGGACGCGATGTTATCCAACTGGGAACCGTCCCCGATGAAGGTCGTCGCGGTCACGTTCCCGGCGACCAGGACGTTCCCCACGGACACGTTCAGACCGGTCACGACATTGGAGAGGGTCACCTGTTGATCCGTGGTGGCACCGAATTCTGAGACGGATTGGAAATCCGTGACGAGGTTCGAGAGGAGCCCACCGTCGCCCTTGAAAAAAGACGCCTCGACGTCGCCGAACACGTTGATGGTGAAATTGTTCGCTTCGTCCATCACGATGGTTTCGTCCGACGCGGCGTTGAGGGTGTGCCCGAACCTGAGCGCCGGTTGGTCCTCATCGTAGTACACGATCACGTTACTGTCCGAGGACGCCCCGAGATTTCTTGAGATCAAGATGCCCGTGTTACTGGAGCTCGATGTGTTCGCCGAAAGTTCCAGAATCCGCTTCAGTTGAAGGTTCCCTTCTGGAATCTCAACCTCGCCGGCGAATGTCTGGAGATTTGTGGCCATCTATACTCTAACTACAGAAAAGTTCTGTGTGCAAAAATAATGCATACATTTTTGTCGACACGAAGTAGAACAATGTACTTTAAAATCGAGAGGCGCATCAAGACGCCCGGGGAACGCGCGGTGTATTGGTCTGGTGATAAGTACATCACGTACACGTCCGTGGACGCGGACGGGAAAAAGTGTCTGGTGTACGAGAGTTTCAACGGTGACTGGGAGCCCACCGGAGAGGAGCGGCGGGTTTTCGGGGAGAACTTGGAGGCGAGGGACCCGGTGATATGTCGCGTGGGTGAAAAAATCTTCGTCGTCTTCAACGGTCTGTCCCCGTTTCAAAACCAAGAGCGGTGCATGTGGATGCACACCCACGGAACGCAGACGGTGAAACCGGTGTTTTTCATGTCCGGGATGCACGACGTGGAGCGGAACTGGTCCCCGTTCGAGTACCGGGGTCGTCTCGCGTTCGTGTACTGCTTCGATCCCCTCGTCATACTCATCTGCGACTCGGACACCGGTAAGTGTTCGGTGATCAAGGGGACGACGCCCTGTGCGACGAAAGGGTTAGTCCTCAAGGGTCGGTGCAACCTGCACGATCGCGGTGAATTTTACGAAGGCTTCGCGCGCTCTAAACACAACGGTAAAGAGTTGGCGCACCTCGTAAAATTCACGAAAAAACTAGAGTTGTGGAACGTGTCCGAACCGGTGATGCACGAGGACGCGGAGAGCGACGACGTGCAGGTTCCCCTCGCGTCTTGGGTGGAGAAGGACGCGGTGTACGTCACCGCGCGCATCGGAGACGCTCCGGGGTGCGTCATCTCCAAGTACTGCGAGAAATCGTGGTCACAAAAAGTCAGGGACATGCTCAGTAAGTAAACGTGGCGACGGGGCTCGCGTCCTCCTCGATGGATTCCACCTGCCCCTCCGAGCTGGACGTCATGTACTCGATGGAGAGGGAGTAACTGTAATCCGTGGTCCCAGCCTGTGTGGGCTCCATCACAACCTTCGTGGGCGTGGTCGTCACCGTGGACGACCACGCGTACGGATTCGTCTCGTACCCGAATTTGTTGAACGTTCCGATCTGAATGTCCTGTGCCGTGCCCCCACCGGATTTCTTCCCCCCCTGCATCTCCAAGACGAGGGTGGAGACGTTGGAGTATCCCTCCACCAACTGTGCGATGATTTTCGCGTAGAAGACGTCCGAAGTGAAGACGACCCCGATGTTGGAGTTGGTCATCGTGCTCGCGTATCCGTACTTTTTGTAGGGCACGGTGTCGAAGTTCACGACGGTTCCACCGTGGATGACCGCGTTGTTGGACACGGTGATGTTGGAGGAAAACTCCGGGTCGAGGAGGTCTGATTTGAGGTTGATGTTCGATTCGAGGATGGAGATGTTGGCGATGTTTGACAAGTACTGCCCGTCCCCGTAAAACTGATTCGCGTGCACGTTCCCGGTCGCCGAGATCCCGGTCGCGTTCGACAGTTCGATGGTGAGGGTGGACGTGTTCCCACCGTTGGTGACCTGTTCGAGCGTCTGAATCTTCGTCAGTAAGTTTGTCGGATCGATCTTTTTCATGTCGTTGTTCTCGTCGTTCACGTACACGTAGTTGAGGTCTCCGTTCGAGGTGACGATTTGGGCGTTCGGGATGTCGTTCGCCCGACCCACACCGGTGACGAAGACGATCCCGTTCGTGTCCTTCTTGATGCAGATGCCGATGTTTTGGATGAGATCCGGATTCGTCGTGTCGTACGGTTTCACGTTCGAGAGACCTCCCGGGGTGGTGTTGGAGACGTAGAGGGTGTCGCCCTCGTTGAACGCGCTCGTGTCCACGTTGTTCACCTTGCCGTACGCCACGGCGTAGCCCTCGTTCCCGGTTGTCACGTTTTCGGACATGAGACCGATGGCGGGCATGGTGACCGGAGAATCCGATTGCGCCAAAGCCACGTTCGCGACGTTGGTGTTCCAACTGTTGTAGATGTACACCGCCTTACCTCGGTCCAGTTGGGAGCCCGTGTTGTTGTGCACGCGGATGTAGTTCTTGATGCCCATCTCCTCGTTCACCCAGTTGGAGCCGTCGTACACCAGGGCTTCGTTCGTGGCGGGATTCTCGATCTCGACGTTGGAAAGTTGGTCGAGTTTCACCACGACGTTCGCCGTGAGGTCGGTGGTCAATGCGGTGGTCGGGTTTTCGAAACTGACAACCTGGTCGGTGGTGTTCCCACGCTCGGTGACTTCTTGGAGATTGGTCGCCAAGTTGGAGAGGAATCCACCGTCGCCGTAGTACGCCTCCGCGTTCGCCGACCCGAAGACGTCCAACACGTTGCTTCCGGTGTGGGTCCCCCCGTTCACCACCAACTTATACCCGAGGCTGATGTTCCCGGTGGAACTGTCCGCGACGAGGGTGTCGTCCTTCCAGTTTCCAGAGTCCACGCTCGGGTCCCTCACGGTGATGTAGAAATCGTCTCCGGAGTTCCTCCCGAAGGCAGCGCGAGACACGTCGTTGTTCGCGAAAGTCACGGTGGAGAATCCCCCGTCGGTGTCGTTGAGGAAGATGTCCGGCTCCACGGAGTCTATCCGGAGTGCGCCGACGCCGTCGTTGAGGGAACCGGCGGTGAGTTGGAGGGGTGGCGTCGAGGTGTTCAAACTATTGAAAGATAGGGTCTGCAGCCCCTGAATGGTGGACACGTTGAGGGTGTGGGCGTTCGCGTTCCCGTGCACGTCCAGTTCGAAGAGGGGCGCGTTCGTGCCTATCCCCACGTTCGATCTCGAGACGTCGACCACGAAGGTGTCGGTGTCCACGGTGACGTCACCGGCGACTTCTAAACCGGTGTTATTGATGAGTTTCAAATCGTTCGCGGTGAATTGAGCGATGATGTTCATGTACGAATTGTTTTGCACCGCCACCTCGACGATCCCGTCCTCGGCGTTCAATCCCGCGTCGCCGATTTTCCCGGTGATTTTCGCGTAGTCCACCTGATCTCCGTTGTCGTTCTCCCCCGTGAATTTAATCTCTCCGATGTAGTCCCCGTTCGCGGGCGTCGCGCTGTTCCTCCACATGACGAGTTCCGGTCCGGCGGCGCTTCCCCCGTCCGTGGATTCCATCGTGATGCCGGTCGTCGTGAGGGCGCCCACGTTGGCGCTTCCGTGGACATCGAGCCCGGTGGACGTCAATTCTCCATACACGTGCACGGCGAGCGCGTTGGCTTCGTCCGGGACGAGATCCGTCGAGCTCGGGTCACTGAGGGTGTGTCCAATCATGAATTCGGATTCGTTGCCCCGGTAACCGATACCCACGTTCGAGGACGGTCGAGTCATGATGATGCCCATGTCCAAGGTGTCGGAGACGTTGTTGTTCGCCAATTCGATGATGGCGTCGTTCACGATGGTGTTCTCGGTGGTGAGTTGAGTGACCGAACCCTCCACGATGAGGTTTCCGGAGACGTTCACGTCACCGTCGACGGTGAGGAGGGAGGACCCAAAGGTGAGGGCGGCGCTGTCCGTGAGTTCGTTGTCATCGCCCACGAAGACGATCCGGGTCGCGGTCAAGTCTGACATGAAAATGTTATTACTCACGGTAATGTTGGAATCGAAGGTGGGGTCGAGCAAATCCGCCTTATCGCTCTCGAGCGTGCTCACCCTCGCGGCGTTGTCCGACAAGTCGGTGCTCACCACGTCAATCCTGGAGGAGTTATCGGCGAGATCGGTCTCGAGGGTGGACACCCGGGCGCTGTTGGAGGACGCGTACGTCTCGAGGGTAGTTACCCGGGCGTTGTTGTCTGCCAAATCGGTCTCCAAGGTGGACACCCGGGCGTTGTTGTCCGCCAAGTCGGTCTCCAAGACGGATATCCGGGCGCTGTTGGAGGACGCGTACGTCTCCAAGGTGGACACCCGGGCGCTGTTATCCGCCAAATCGGTCTCCAAGGTGGACACCCGGGCGTTGTTGTCCGCCAAGTCCGTCTCCAAGACGGAGACCCTCGCGCTGTTGGAGGACGCATACGTCTCGAGGGTGGACACGCGGGCGTTGTTATCCGCCAAATCGGTCTCGAGGGTGGACACCCGGGCGTTGTTGTCCGCCAAGTCGGTCTCCAAGACAGAGACCCGGGCGCTGTTCGATGACGCGTACGTCTCCAGGGTGGACACCCGGGCGTTGTTATCCGCCAAATCGGTCTCGAGGGTGGACACCCGGGCGTTGTTGTCCGCCAAGTCGGTCTCCAAGACGGAGACCCGGGCGCTGTTGGAGGAGGCGTACGTCTCCAAGGTGGACACCCGGGCGTTGTTATCCGCCAAGTCTGTCTCGAGGGTGGACACCCGGGCGTTGTTGTCTGCCAAGTCGGTCTCCAAGACGGAGACCCTCGCGCTGTTGGAGGAGGCGTACGTCTCCAAGGTGGACACCCGGGCGTTGTTATCCGCCAAGTCGGTCTCGAGGGTGGACACCCGCGCGTTGTTGTCCCCGAGGTCGGTCTCTAACACGGAGATTCTCGAGGCGTTGTCCGCTAAATCCGTGACCACGAGGGTGACGTTCGCGGTGTTGGAGACGTTGGCTAAGTATTGCCCGTCCCCGTAGAAGACGCCCGCGGTGACGTTTCCGGCGACGAGGGCGTTTCCGGAGAGATCCAACCCGGTGGGATTCGTGAGAACGATGGTGATGTCTGACTCTGCCCCGTTTTCGGTGAGGTCTTGGAGGGTGGAGGAAATGTTAGACAAAAGACCACCGTCACCGATGAAACTGTTCGCGGTGACCACGCCGGGCTCGCTGATGAACACGTTGGCGCCCACGTTCAGGGTCTGATCTAAGAAGAGCGACCCCATGATTTCCACATTCATCACCCTGCTCTCGTCCACGCTCAAATTTGTCGTGGAGTGGGCGATGACGAGTTTCTCGTCCACCCCTTTGTAGGCGACGATGACGTTCGCGTTCGGGCGATTGAGTCGCAGACCCACATCGGTGGCGCTCACGGAGTTGTTGTTCGCCAGGTCCAAGACCGGGTCGTCGATCTTCACCTCTGTGGATTTCACGTACGTGACTTCTCCTTGGACGATCAAGTTCCCGGTGACGACCGTGGCGTTCGCCTCGAGTGTGAGCGCCCCGGAATCGGTCTTGACCTTCGGTGTGGTGACGTCGGTGGTGTAGATGCCGTTGTCGGCAAAGTTTCTGATGGAAATCAAATCTCCGTCGTGCTTGGCGAAAATGTTGGATCCTATGGACAGGGCGTACACCGGGGAGTACGGGTTCGTGTTGCTCACGCCGAAACCGTTCGCGCTGTACAAGGTGCCGAAGACGTGCACGTTGAGGTCACGGGTTTCGTCCGGGACGAGGGTGAGCCCTTCCGGACCGTCGTTGGTGTGGGCGATGATGAACTCATCGAGGGTGTTGTTGTACCCGAACGCGACGTTCATTCCGGGTCCACCAGACATGCAGATCACACCGGAATCCGTGGCACCGGGGTTACCGATCCCTAAAATGGGATCTTGGATGAAAACCGTGTTCGATTCGAGGTACGTCAGATTACCGTACACTTGGAGATTCCCGTAGATGGACGTGTTCCCGGTCATTTTGTTTTTCCCATTGTTGTTAAACTCCGTGCCCTCGGCGAAGAGTTGGGTGGCAAACAATTTTCCATTCACTTCGAAGACGTTTCCGGTTTCTATCGCGTTCGTGTTCACCCCGACTTTCCCGAGGGTGATGAGGGACACGTCCGTGTTCGTGAATTGTATGGTGTTGCTCGTGACGTTCCCGTAATCGGAGACGTGTTGGAGGGTGATGTTGGAGATCCCACCTCCGTCTCCGGTGACTACTCCGGTGAACACCGGGTTATCGATGGGCGCCTTCAATATCTCGAGCGTGCTCACCCTCGCGGCGTTGTCCGTCAAATCGGTCTCCAGGACGGACACCCGCGCGTTGTTGTCCGCCAAATCGGTCTCGAGGGTGGACACCCGCGCGTTGTTGTCCGCCAAATCGGTCTCCAATACGGTGACCCGCGCGTTGTTGTCCGCCAAATCGGTCTCCAAGACGGTGACCCGGGCGGCGTTGTCGGTGGTGTCCGTCTCGAGGACGGAGACGCGCGCTGCGTTGTCGGCGGTGTCCGTCTCGAGGGTGGACACGCGCACGGCGTTGGAGGCTAAGTCCGCCGTGTTGACGGAGATTCTAAAACTGTTATCTAAGAGGCGACTGCTGAGCACGGAAATCCTGGAACTGTTATCGGCGAGGTCGCTCTCCAAGACCTCCACCCGCGCGGCGTTGTCCGAGGTGTCCGTCTCCAAGGTTGCGATCCGGAGCACGTTCGAGGCGTGGTAGGTGTACAAGGTTGACAACCGGAAAGAATTGCTATTGACGTCGGTGCGGAGGGACGTTACCCTCGAAGAATTGTCCGCTAAGTCGGTGGTGTTCGTGGAGATACGGCTTGAATTATCCGCCAAATCCGTGGTGTTCGTGGCGATGCGACTGGAGTTGTCGTCGAGGTTGGTCTCGAGGGCGTCTATCCGGAGCACGTTCGCGTTCAACTCTTCGTCCGTGGCGATGTTTGACAAGTACTGCCCGTCCCCGTAGAACACCCCGGCGGTGAGGGCGTTGGACACGGTGAGGTCCCCGTACACGTGCACGTTCAAGACGTTCGCCTCGTCGGCGAGGACGTACCTATCGGTCGCGGTGTTTTGCGTGTACGCGAGGATAAGTTCATCGGTGCCCTCGACGTAACTGACACCCACGTTCTGTCCACCGGGTCTGTTCATGATGAGACCCAGATCGAAGAGGAAACTCTGGTCGGTGTTGTTCCTGCCGAGTTCGATGAGCGGGTCGCTCACGCTCAGCGTCGTGGATTCCACGAAGGTTGTATCCCCGGTCGCCACCAAGTTACCCTCTATCCGCACACCCCCGCTCACGACCAACACGTTAGACCCGGTATCGTCCACCCACAAGTTTGAACCCACGCTGAGCGTGTGCCCCGGAGACGCGTTCGCGATCCCGACGGGTCCTGTGGTCACGAGGGAGAGGTCCGCGTTCGACAGGGACACGGTCTCCGAGGTGACGTTTCCGTAGGTGGTGACGCTCTGTAAATTTTGAAACTGGTGCGACGGGTGCCCGCTGTCACGGATCTCCTTCGTCTGGGTGTTGTACACCAGGGTGTTTCCGGTGACGTCATCTCCGTAAGTGATCGGGGCGACATAGAAGCCCGACGTCGAGACGTTGACGACCTCCTCTGTGGCGTTGATGAGGATGGCATTGTCAGCCTGGCTGTCCGGCATGAACCGACCCAAGCGGATCTTTTGAGATCGCTCAACGGTGTTCAAGTTTTTCACCATCTCCTACTCTAATACTATGTAAGATTTTATCGATTATCAATTGGCATACCGAGTGGCGGCGATGCCGTTAAGATACGTGAGAATTTGAAGGTTCACGGCGTATATGTCGTCTGTGAGGATTTCGGTCTCACTGTGAATCTTGAAGGATGAAATCCGGGAACAGTTCAAAGACCCCGACGGTTGAAGGAGGGAGGTTTGCATACAGAACGGGTACATGAAAATATCCGGAGACGTCACCGTGGACGTGTGATAGTAGTGGGTGACGTCCATGAAATTCGGTCGCGCCCACTTGAACGGGGAGAGATCGGTGCCGTTGATGGACAACTTGATCTTGTTCGTCGTGGACTTGAGGGAACTCGACAAGGTGTTGCTCGACGCGATGAATTTGACTGGGTGCGAGAAAGTCAACTCTTGAATCGTGTCGTTGGCTGCGATGTTCTTTTGCACTTGGAAGATGAGTTGGTGTTTCTCCTTCGTGGTGTCGGAGAACACGGCTCTCTCCTCGTCACCAAGGTAGTACATCTGGGAGAAGCACTGCCACTTGTAGTTGGCGGCGTTCGGTCCCCACCGGATTCGAAGTTCGACGTTGGAGTACGGGATGGCGCACAAGATGAGCGCCGTGGACGGTTGTTCGCAGAACGCGAAGCGCAGGGGAAAGAAGTAACTCGAAGAGGACGAACCGGGGTGGGGACCGTTTGAACTCTTCGAGACGTTTCCGGCGAAGAGATCGACGGCGATGTTTTCCATGAAATCGGACGTCTGCTCGTCTATCACGACCCCTCCCACGACGAGCTCGATGCTTTTGATGAGTGTGGTCCACGCGTGCGTACTCGAATCCTGGGCGGCGGTGCCGTCGTCGATCGTAAAGTACGTGTACCCGAGGAGGTCACCGGTTTTTTGAATTTGAATTGTGCTCAAGCCGTTAGCGGTCACGGCACCGGTGATTTTTTGTTCCTCCACGAGTTGGGAAAAATTGGAGTGTTTCCTCCAAACCTGATTGAAAAAAGAAACGCCCGTCTCGGCGCTGCCATCTGTAATAATCCACTTGTCCTGGATACCTGTGGAGACCAACTGGATTGTTCCGGGTGACATATTTAATTACTATACCTGTAGAAGAATTTTTTTAAATGTTTTGTTTCATACACGTGAAACGAATGACGAGGAAATTGTCCGAGGCGGTGTCCGGATCTTTGATCGTGTTCCCGTCTTGGTCGTAAAGCGTGCACGTGAGTCGATCGATGGACCGGATCGGGTTCACGTATTGCACCGCGCACGGGTAGTTATCACGGAACAGGAAGAGCTGGCTTCCGGCGTCGTGACTGGAAGACTCCGAGACGATGCTGGCGAAGGCACCGCGAACGTTCGCCTTGCTCGCCTCGCTCGCGTCCGAAAGGTCTTTGAACGCCCGATCGTTAAAGTTTGTGTTCAACTCGGTGATGCTCACGTAACAGTGTTCAACTTGCACGTTCGCGTGAATGTGCGCCGCCAAAAGCCTCGCCTGAACGACGTTTCTCAGCGGCTGTTGCAAGTGCACCGTGAAGGTGTTCGCGCTCTGTCCGGAAGTGTCGACGGTGATCGTGTGGAACTCGTATTCCAACTCTGGGACGCCGACTTGCGTGACGTACTTTGCCATATTACTATAGGATTAGATTAAAGTGCCACCGATTCCGTCCTCAATTTCGTAGTCCGCCTGTTCGCGGACCAACTGCTGGGCACCGCAGATTCCACCCGGCTTGAGACCGAGGGTGTACGCGCTGGACTCCTTCTTCGGACCCGGCGCGCACTCGGTGGTGTACGGAAGGTTGAAGAGGGACTTGCCGACGTATTCGCCCGTCTGCTTGATGACGAGGGGTCTCGGGGAGTAGCCGCTGCGCACGACGCTGAGCACCAAGAGGGCGCCGATGATGAGGGCGATCCACGTCAGTGCTTTTTTATTCACACGGTTAAGGTTGAACATCTTATGTAATATCTATGAAGAAAAAAAATTGTTGTGCGTTAAAGGATTCGCACTACTTTCAAAGTAGAGTGTAGTGATGGACGAAGAGATTGAGTTGGAGCGAGACTCCGATGTCATTATGAAACTCAACCCCGAAGAAGAAGCGTTGTACAACGAGATCGAGATCGCGCCCGCCCCTCGCCGGCGCGCCCCGCCTCGACCGACCCCTCGGAGTTTCCGTTCCCGGATGGAACCCGAGGAACCTCAGGAGGGTCTCGATGCGTTCATGAATCCCCACAAGCAGTCGGCACCCCCGCCACCGCCTGATGAGGAGTACCCGGAAGAGATCTACGACGAGGAGGAGGACTACGAGGACGACGACTACCAACAGCAGCAGCAGCAGTTCCGACCACCGCAGGATCAACCGTCGAGTGGGTACAAGAGTGTGGACGAGGAAAAGGCGGACCTGTTGAACAAACTCACCCGCCTGGAAAAGAAGGGGTTCACGATCAACAAAAAGCTCAGCATGTACTCCCCGGTGGAGGACATCCGGAGCGAAGTCAAGAGGATCACCTACAGCATCGAGGTGGACCAGTCCGTGAAGTTTTCCAGGAGAATGCTCATCGCGTGTGTCACCGGTTTGGAGTTTCTCAACGAGAAGTACTCGCCCCTGGACATCCACCTCAAGGGGTGGAGCGAGAGCGTCATGGAGAACATCAACGACTACGATCAGGTGTTCGAGGAGTTGTACGCGAAATACAGGACGAAGATGCAGGTCGCGCCCGAGGTCAAGCTCATTTTGATGCTCTCCGGTTCAGCGATGATGTATCACCTCACGTCTACCATGTTCAAGGCGGCGATCCCGAACGTGAACGACGTCCTCAAGCAGAATCCAGAGTTGGTCAAGAACATGGTGAGCGCGGTTCAGAACACCGCGGCGAACAACATGGCAGCGGCTGCGCCTCCACCGAGCGCGGACGGTAAGTACGAGATGCAGGGACCCGGTATCGACATCTCCAGCCTCATGGGGAACATCATGATGCCCCCGCCGCCGCCGATGTCCACCAGTGCGCCCGCGTACAACCCGGAACCGGAGGCGGGTGTTCCGGATGACGACGACGTCTCGGACATCGTCTCCGAGAAAGGGGACGCGGACGACGACGAGGACCAGGTCAAGGAGGTCAACGTCAAGCCCAAGGCGCGGCGCAGCAGCAGGAAGAAGAAGAATGAAATTAATTTGTAACCTTAATGTATGATTGGTTACTGTCCGTTGGACGAGGAGGAGCCCAGGCAGGTGGTGACAAAGCGACCACCTACCCCACGGGTCATCCGGAGAAGGCAAACACAACCACCCCGTATGGAGGAACACACCGAGTGTAACTACGCGGTGCTCTTCTTCATCGTGGGCGTGGTTGTCTTGGCGTTGTCCGACAACGTCGCAAAATAAAAAATAAAAAATACTACTTTCCATTCCACATCCTGGAATGTAAAATCAGTAACTGAATGTCTGAATCGTTTTCACACTGAGGGTGTCGTACAGGACCGCGGCGAGTTTTCCTTCGCTGTTGCTCGAGATGACTTTGACGTACACGTCGTAATAGTACGATCTCTGGGTCCTACCCTGCACACCCGCGTTGATGGGTCGAAGGTAGACGAAATTCCCAACCGAGGTCGCTTGCGTGGTGACGTTGGGATCCCACGGTTCGGGATTCGTGGGGTTGCCGAACATGTTTTTCGTACCCAGGACTGGGTTGTACGTGGCTTGAGAACCGGAGGAGTGACCACCGGAGACTTCCAAGACCATCGTGCTCACCCGGTTGCCGTTGCTCGCCTCCCGGAGGATCGCCTTCACCTTGGCGTAAAAGTGTCCCTTCCCGAACTGCAGGATGATGTCGCGGGCGCCCGTGCTCGGGAGGTAGAAGGAGGAGGAGTACGATTTACGCGCGACGTTATCGCCATTGAGGATGCAGCCACCGTTGACGGCGAGGGACGTCGCCGGGGTCGGAGTGCCCACACCGAGACCGGCTTGCGCACCGAAATCGATGACCCCGTCGAACTGAATGTTGGACGTCACGCGAAGGTTACCATTGATGAACACGTTGGACACGTTGGGGTCTTTCGGGGACAAGAAAATGTCACCGTCTGTGCCCATTTGAATGTTGGACGTGCCAGCCGGGTAGGTTTTGAATTCGATCATCGCGTTACTCGAGACGTGTTCGATTCGCGGCGTGATGTTGTACGTGTGGAATCCAGTATCCGGGGAAGAAATGTTAATGCCTAATTTGTCGTCTTTTGTAAGATACACATACTCACTCTCAACTCCCCCGTGCGTGGTGCCTAAGATCAACCCGGAAACGTCCGCGTCCGCGTCGCGATACCCACGAACCAACGCCCCGTAGTTGTCGTCGTTCACGATTTGTATCCCAGTGGTGCTCGTGCCGCTTCCGTCCGCCGGGGATTCCACCTTGAGCACGTCGACGTCACCGGAGAGGGTGGTGTATATGTGCACGTTCGTGTCCGGTGTTCCGGTACCGATGCCGACCAGACCCTCGGAATCGATGCGCATGCGCTCGTCGCCGGCGAAGGTGTCGGCACCGATCTGTGTCGTCTTGAAAATCAAATCGTACCCACCCTCGATGGAGTCCACGATGTTGAGGTTCTGCCCGTCGTCGGAGAGCATGTTCATGTACGTCGTCGACAAACGACTCGTGCCGTCGCTCAGGGGTTTCACCAACAGTTCCCCTCGGATGAAGAAAGAGGTGAAATCGCTCGCCACGGCTTCGTCACCGGCGCCCAGGTTCACCAATACCCGCCCTTTGTTTTGACCGAGACCGGAGATGGTCATCACCGGAGTGGACTCGAAGACGATTCCGGAGTCCACGTCGTCCAAAATGTCCGCGTAGACGTCGTCGTCGACTTCGCCTCTGTACACCTGGAACAAGTGCCGACCGGCGACGTGTCGGATGTGGTCTGGACCTCCGGAGACGAAATCGTTACCCTTGAAGAGCAAAAGTTCGGAACGACCGCTGTTGGTGTATTCTCTCTCCTCCAAAAAGGTGTGCTCGAAGTCGTACGACCCGTTCTTTTTGTCGTCGTCGGAGGAGCCCGCGTTGAAGGTGAGACCACCGAAGGAGAGTTTCTGTCCGAGGGTGATGTCGCCGTCCACGGTGAATTTGGAGACCGCGGAGTCCGTGCCGATACCGATGTTGGAGGTGTCCCCGTCGATGTAAAACGCGGTGCTCTCGACGTTCGAGACGGAAAAGACGTTGTTGGTGATCCGGAAATGCTTCTGTCCCCCGTTGGTGTTGTCCACGCCCACCGTCCATCCGAAGTGAAACGGGGCGACTCCCTCGTTGTACACGGCGTAGGAGGTGAAGGCATCACCGTGTGGACCGGCACCGGATTGCACGGTCTCGATCGTCGCGATCGAGTCTTCCCCGGTGTTTTCGTTTTTCACGTAGAGACCGTTTTCGGTGATGTTCTCATTTCCACTCGCCGCGACCTGGAGGGTGCACGTCGGATTCTCGGTGCCGATGCCCACGTGACCGTCGGACCTGATGGTCATCACCCGGATGGCATCGTACGTGCTGTGCGCCAAGTCGATGTCTAGTTTAGTCCGCGAGTTGGTTCCGGAGGCGAATTTGGAGAGTTTAAAGTCTACGCGTTGCCCGTACTCGGAGCCCACGGTTTTACCTTCGCGGCACAGTTGTAACGTGTTCTTAGCGACGGTGTCCGTCTCGTGCGTGTTCGTCGCCACGAGGGGGGCGTCGTGTGTGAACGACCCTCTCTGCACCACCTGTTTGTTGATGAACACCGAAGAGGTCTGACCCCCGTTGGTTTGGAGGATGCCCTCCGGGGTGGTGCTTCCTATGCCCACCCTTCCGGTGTCCGTGATGGTCATCTTCGGCGTCCCCAACCCGGAAGCGCTCGTGACGTTGATGTTGAAACTCTCCCCAGACGTCACCCGGCTCTGGAGGTACGTCCTTCCCGTGGACACCGTGTCGCTGTACATCCGCATGGCGATGTTACCGGTTGAGAAGGCGTTACCGAAGACGAGGGCGTTGGTGTCGGTGATCTGGATGTTCCCACCCACGGTGAGCGCCTGCGTCGGGGCGGTGTTTGCGATGCCCACGTATCCGGTACCGGCGACGCGCACCCTCTCTGCGTTGTTCGTCTTGATGACGACGTTGGAGTCCGCCGAGGTTGAGCCGTGGACTTCCACGGCGCTCACCTTCGAGGCGGTCGGACCTGATTTGAGAATGAGCCCGGTGTAGGCGTTATCCGTGCCGAAATCGTTGGCGTGGACGACGATCTGTCCGGTGCTCTTGATGAATTTCTCCGAGTTCGCGTCGACCCCTCGGGCGCCACCGATGCGAATGCTTCCGTCCACGTGTAAGCTCTCGTTGGCGTTGTACCTGCCCACGGCGAGATTGGAGGTTGCGATGAGATTCGTGGACACCGTGTTCCCGTGCACTACCAAGACGTTGGCGTGGCTGCTACCGGCGTGGGCGTGCAGTTTGTCCCCGATGCAGAGGGAGTGTCCGGCAGCCGGGTTCGTGTTGGCGATGATGACGCGCTCCGATGTGTACAGGTTTGAGAACTGGGCATTTCCGGTGACCTCGAGGACGGTCGCGGCGTCGTCGTCGATCACGACATTCGACCCGAGCAGAATCTGTTCGCCCACGGTGATGTAATTTGCGAAGATGTTCCCGGAGGTGTGGAGCACGTTCGAACCGGTGTCTTCCATGTAAAGGTTGGACCCGAGGGCGAACTGGTGGTAGGGATTCGTGTTAGCGATGCCAATGTTCGAGTCTACAAACTGTTTTCCTAGGACGTGCACGTTGACATCGGTGCTCTCCGCCAAGATTTCCACGAAATCCGGACCGGCTTGGGTGAGACCGAAGACGAACTCCGGGGGCACAGACGTGACGGAGTCGTGGAGGTAGCCCACGAACGCGTTCGCTTGGTTGTACTGGTGAAAGAGCACCGCCGTGTCTTGCAAATTCGTCGCCCCGACACCGACTTGAATCACCGGATTCTCCACCGCGAGATTCGTCGGTTGCGTGTACGTCGCGTAATCGGTAATCTCCAAGTTCCCTGTGATCTTCACGTTCCCGCTAATCTCCACGAGGGAATCCACCATCTGCACGTTCCCGGTGAGCGCCATCACCGTCGCCCCGGTATCGTTCAACTCGATGTTCGAACCGAACGAGAGACCGTCGATGGCGGTCACCTTGGACGCGATCAGGTTCCCGCTCACGGTCATCATGTTGTCGTTATCGGTGGGATCGATGACGACCGTTCGCAACCCGGAACCAATCGTCGCGGACGTCGCCGTGAGTTTGCTCATCGCCACCCCTCCGGTGACGTTCACCGGGCTCGTCGGGTTGTTGACGTCCACGAAAAAGACGCGACTTCCGGTGGTGTTGAAGACGTCTATGGCGTATTGGGGGGCGTCGTTGTTGATGGCTATCTGTGGAACGAACAACACGTCGTGAAGTTTCGTGCGCTTCTTCACTTCGAGAGCAATTTGGTCCGTCCTCAAGTCATCCATGAACAAGTTCGAACCCATCTCGAAGTTGTGTGTCGGATCCAGTGCCCCGGCGAGACCGATGTTCGAGGTGAACACATTACTTGCCTCGAGATCACCGGTGAAGATATTTTCGATCGTTCGCACCTCGTTCTCCACGTTCTGTGGGTCGAGACGAGCGAGGTAGATCTGATCGAACTTACCCGTGTTACCGATGATAGGCATCTCTACTTAATAATTAGAAAAAGATAATTACCAGTTACGCGCCAAACTTGAGTCCGGCGAGACCACCCTCGATGTGGAGAACGTTCCACGACAGGGCGAACACCCGAAGGTCGTTGTCGTTCGCCTTGACCGTGACCCCGGCTGCGGCGATGGCGTTCGCATCCACGCGCTCGTCCCCGAGTTCGACCCCTCTCAGATTGAGTCGGGCTGAATCAAGTCTCGAAAAGTTCACAGACCCGGAGTTCACGTACTGGTCCGGTTTCGTACAGAAGTGGTACGCGTAGTACCGGGTGTAGAATGGGACCTGGGAGGACTCGTCGTATTGGATGACCCCGTACCTGCTGCTGTAGTAGTTTTGGATGGTGTGGAAATACATCGGGGACATGTTTTCCAGGACGACCTGTCCGTTGAGCATGATGTCCGCTTCCCGGAAGGTGAACCGGTCGTTGACGTCGTCCTCTTGGAGCGCGCGAACGCCCCAGAAGATCGACCGGACCGGGTGATTGAACTGTCCGATGTCCACGGCGTTGTCCCCGCCACCGCCCGCGCTGTTGTCGGAGACGTAGTCGAGCCCGGTGGACAGCGTTTGCAATTGACTCACGATGAAATCCATCGGTCGGTTGATGAGGTCTTCTCGCTCGGTGGTGTCGAGATAGATGAAATTCGCGTAACATTTGATGTTTCTTTGCGCGCTCGTGAGGGTGGACACGTACTCCTGGTCGAGGGTGATCCGGATCTCCACTTGGTGGAAGGCGAGGGCGCAGATCGGGAACGCGGCGCCGCCGTCGCAGAAGAAAAAGTGCATGGGCACGAATCCTTCCGTGGTTTGAGACACCTTGTTGTTGATGTGTTGGGACTTGGTCCACGTGTCGGCGAGGTAGGTGTTGTAGATGTCCGTGAGGTACTCGTACGGTTGGCTGTCCACCTTGACCCCACCGATGTAGAGGTCGATGGTGCTCCCGACGAAAAACTTGGTCGCCGCTGACGGTCCCTCGAACCACACCGCGTTGACCATGTCCCCCCACACCGGGATGACGATGTTCGTGTCATTGTCGTTGATCGTCTTGATCAATTTCGGGGCTTGGGCAAAGTTGGTGTGACGCTTAAATTTCGTGCGCCACAGGGACGAGTCTAACTGGTCGCTGTTCAGGTACGCGTCCTGAACGCCCTTGCTCACTAAGGAAACGATGGCTCCACTCGAAGACATTCCTATTACAATAAGTCACATTTAAATTTTAAATAGAAATCCACCCGGTAACTCCTCGGTCTTCTCAACAGCCTCCTTGCCGTAAATCTTGAACCCACCCGCCTTGTACACCTTGAGCCTCTTGTAGTACATCGCCGTGAAGATGCTCCACTCGTCTTTGATGTCGTAAATGTGGGGGTTGTTTTGCTTTCCGGCGGTCTCTCGCATGACCCGACCGATGCTCTGCACGATGTCCGACTTTGGGGAGGCGAGGATGACCGTGTCCAGGGCTGGAATGTCCAACCCCTCGTGGGCTTGTGAAAAAGTGGCGAAGATGATTTTTTTCGTCGAAGACTCCTCGAGGTCCTGCCTCTTCATCCCACCCATGTACAACCCGGAAGACTTCGGGAAACACTGGTGCAACATCTCGCAGTGTCCACGGCGTTCGCTCAACACCAACAACCGCCGGGTCCCCGCCGAGGCTTTCTTGATGAGTTTCACCAACATCTGGTTCCGGTCCCTCAATTCCACCAGACAGGTCACCATGTTCGGGAGGGAAATCTTCCCGTTTCGCATGCACGGAGGGGGATTCCGGAACATGTCGTGTTCGTACACCACCGGGAAGACCTCCACCCCGTCTTGGTTTTTCCTCTCCACGGCGAAAAAAGTGGGACCCATGAACCAGTGAAGGACCTTCGTGAGCCCGTCTTTCCTCTCCGGGGTCGCCGAGAGACCGTAGATGTGCTTCGGACACATCTTGAACAGACTCTGGCTGAACACCTTGGCACAGATGTGGTGCGCCTCGTCCACGATCACCGTGCCCACGGAATCGAAATCCCCGAAGTCGTACTCCTTGAGGGAGAGGGATTGGAGCATGGCGATGACGAAGTCGCACCCCTCGATCTCCATCTTCTTTTGCTGCACCCTCCCCACCTTGGCGCCCGGACAAAACTGATGGATTCTCTCCTCCCACTGGTTGGCTAAAAACTCTTTGTGGACGATGATCATGGTGCGGTATCCCAACTCACACGCGATCGCCAACGCCACGGTGGTCTTCCCGTACCCGCACGGGAGCGAAAGGACTCCGTGACCCGCTGACACAGCCTTCGCAAGCGCCTCATTTTGGTGGGTGGAGTCTCGAAGGGTTCCGGCGAATCGCAAATTGGCTCGGGCGGGTGCGGGTCGCCGGTCACCAGTGGGTTCTCCAAGTCGACCACTTCCGTAGTATCTTGGAACGCAGATTCCATTCTTAGTTTTTCTAAATACTTTGAAAGGCGGTGGAGGAAACCCGAACTCATTGTTCACTATGGGACGAACTGTGAGTTCTTTCTTTATGTCGGCGATTTCCGGGCACGCGTCCACGAGGTACCCAGAGCGAGACAGCATCTTACCTAGACATGGAGTTTCACTTTTAAGACACGATTACAATTTCGCTAGATTTTTTACTCGAATTCATGCCGTAGGACCAAGACGTCTCTAATATGGTGAAATCCTCGTACAGTTCCCGGATGCGCTCGCAGTCGTTGTACGTGAGCAACCACCGCATCTCGGTCTTCCGGAGACACTCCGCCAGTTTTTCGTGGTCGAAGGTCTCGTGCATGTCCCCGGAAGTGCCGTACAGTTTGGAGTTCTTCTCCAAGTAGTACGGTGGGTCGGCGAAGATGAACCCGTCCCCGGCGCCGTGGGTCTCCAAGAAATCCGCAAAGTCTTCGTTGTGAAAGTCCACGTCGGAGAGGTCTAACTTTTCCACCTTGTCCACGCTCGTGGATGTGAACCTCTTCTTCGAGGACTCCTCGGAAAAGCCACCGGAGAGGGTGGCACCGCTGAACGAACACCGGTTGATGACGAAAAAATACACCGCCTTGGCGAGGGCGTCCGTCTCCTCCACAATTTTTTTCCGGAAAGAGTGGAAAGTTTCCTTGGTCACCGTGTTCAACAATTTTTTGAGTTCCCCACAGAGTTTGGATTTGTTCGTCTTACACTGAGACCAAAAAGTATAGAGCGGGGTGAACTTGTCGTTGACGACGAGTTTTGATCCGTGCCTCTCGTGCATGTGAAACTCGAAGGACCCACCCCCGAAAAACGGTGACACCACCCGGGCGGTGTCTAAACCACGTTCCCGGACGATGTCATCTAAAATCTTACACGCCCTCGTCTTTCCACCAGGATACCGAAGGGGCGATTTCATCCTTCTTAAATGTACTCTCGTGGGAAACCTTTAATTTAGGTGGCAACCGGTCGATGTCGTCCAGGGAATACGGACTCCGGGGCATCTTCCGGATGTTTACCGGTTGGAACGCGCACGTCACCGAAAAGTTTTTGGCGCTGTGGTACTTGACCCGAACGCGCATCTTCTGTTTCACCGTGAACTCGGGTACGCCCAGATCGTAGACGTCTTCACCGAGGTGGTACAACCCGAACCCATCGCTGATCTGTATGTAGTAGTTTCCCTTCGCCCGGTAGTACTTTTGGATGCACGTGTCGTCGACGTCGATGTACTGATCGCGGTAATCCGGGTTGTCCTCGCGCAGGGTCGCCAGCGCCTCCTTCGTGAGCCCCGGTGGGAGTTCCGGGATGCGAATCGCGTCCAACCCCGGAAACTTTCCGGACCACCCCCCGTTCGTCCATTTCAACTTTTCCTGTCCCCAGTCAGGGGCGAACGCCTTCTTCACCTCGACGTCCCCCCACTCGAACAGTAGGTCGTTTCCGTGCCCGGACCCACCGGACAGGCGCGTCGACGTCGGGTGGTCGCGCACGTTCGCCCAACACCGCTTCTCGTATTCTCTCCCCGATTTGGAACATTGTCCACCCCCTTTATGTCTGAAAAATGCCAGTCTCAGATCGTTTCTGATTCCGGAGAGGGTCAGTCTCAAATCGACGAGTGTGGATTTCATCATCATTACTTTGTTTTCGACTCAACTCTTTAAAGCCAATTGCACGATGAGTGGAAGGAGAGTCTTCGTGAGTGACACCGTCTTCACGATGGACTTCCCTCGCTCCACGGACGTGCGCTTCCTCTCGACCACCACCTTGAAGACCGTCTTCGCCACCGACGGGAACAAAAGTTCGAGTTGCCGGAAGATGAACTTTAAGACGGCGAAGGAGATCCCCCGGGTGGATTCCCACGGGAGCATAGAGATCAGCGAGAGGACGACCATGGTGAGGTAGGTGGTGAACACCCCCGCCACGGAGCGGTCGTAGGCGTTACCGGGGATGGTCGCCATGACGGTCTCGTAGATGGCTTGCGCCTCCGTCGGGCTCGCACCGAACGCACTCAACGAGCGGGCGAACAGACCGTCACCCTTCCGGAAGATGGCACGGAGGAAAGGGACCCGTCCGAATTGGTTGATTTGGTTGTTCATGAACCTAGGATTTTGGTGGAGGTAGACCACCTGCAACAACATCGTCAAGGTCGCCACCGCCTTTGGTAAGTTTTTATTCATCACCATGTTTCTGATTTTAGTGGCGAATCTCACCGCGGACTCTTTGAGTTTTTTGTTTTTTTCCGGGTACGCGTTATTGATCAACTTGGTCTTGAACTTGAGGTCGATCGCGTTCTTGGCTTCGTCGCGGAGTTCAAACGCGGTGTTGCTGGCGTTGAAGAAGACGTTGTTTAGTTCGTTCTTGGCGTTGTAGAAGACGTTTCCGTTCTTATTGAATTCACGCACCGCGCTCTTCGCGTTGTTTTCGATGTTACTGAAACTGTTCTCCATGGCGGAGTCGTAGTTCGTGCGAAGGGCAGCCCTCAGTTCCTTCTCCGTGAGGGGCACCCTCTTCCCGGAGACGTTCTTGGTCACCCGGATTTTTTGTTTTTTTGCCTGGGCTTTTAGGCGATCGTAGTCCATCATCTCTAGTATGTGTCCAGAAAAAGTTTAAAGATTTGAGTCGATGGTAAGTTACACGAAAATGGGAAAGTTCAACATCGAAGACAATATTCAACGCACCTTCGCCGCCCTCGAGAACACCACCAAGGAGATGTACCGGTTGGAGGGCATGCTCCGGGTGTTCCAACAACTAAAGGACGCCGGGGTCACGGAGATCGACGTCAAAGACGACGACGTTAAAAAAGAAGAAGTAGAAGAATAGTTAAAAGAGAAATATAAGAATAATGTAATGAGGATACTCTCCATTGATATCGGATACAACAACATGGGTCTCGTCCTCGCCGAATGTCCCCTGAAGGGTCCGAAAATTCACGTCGAGTTCGTGAAGAAAGTGAACCTGGAGGATTACAAACACGTGGCACCGACGAACGAGATCGCGGACTTGGTGCCCCTCTTCGTCGAAGACCACGCGTACATCTTCGACGCCGCGGAAAAAATTTTAATAGAGAGACAACCCCCCGGTGGATTCACAAACATTCAGACCCTCCTTCACTACATGTTCCGCGACCGGGTCGTGCTCGTGTCACCGGTGAGCATGCACACGCACTTCGGGATGCGACACCTAGACTACGATCAGAGGAAGGAACGGGTGGAGAGCATAGCGGAAAGGCACGTCGAGGGTGGGATTCCCTACGACCGGAAACACGACATAGCGGATGCGATTTGTATGCTTTTGTACTACAACTTTAGGTCTGGTGTGCATATATTTGATACATACAGATTCCAAACGGGATCAGCGTTGCCAACACCAACTCCACGAGGGCGTCTTTGATCATCCTCTGCCTTCTCCCCGGTCGCACCTTGTCGAGAAAAGTGTCGTGCATTTTTTGGATCTCAACGTCGACGTACCTCCCCATGTCGATCCCGATCTTTTGCATCTCATTCTCTTTTCTCAACAAGTTGAAAATTTTTCGATACGTTTTTTTGCATTCTTCCTCGAGGTGTTCCATTTTAGGTAGTGTACGCCTCGAATTTTTATACTCGTTGTCTCGCCCTCGATTGAATCATCACGTTGTTCTTCGCGTCCCTGACCTGTTCCCGGAGACGTCTCCACCGTTCCCGCACGTCCGTGGTGTACGCCTGTATTTGTTTGAACCTCGTCCTCAGATCGTGCAGGTTTTCCACCGTGGCGTCGTAGGAGATGTAGACGAGGTCATCGTCGATGTAGCGCGGGAGCCCGTCTTCGTCCAACTCCCTCGTCCGGAAGAACTGTTTGAACCCCAACCGGTTCAGTTTTTTATTCGTCAACCCACCGTGGGTGAGGTACCACTTCTCTTCCAGTTGGGACAAATAGTTTTTACACTGCGTGACATCGAACCAAGCGATTTCATTTTTGCACCGGCACATTTTGGTTATTAGTTATTAAATGAACAATCTTCTATAAGTTGTTTCAGAAGAAGAACAATTCTCCGGTGTTTCACACTCTGCACTAATGAGGGATTATTAATGAAATGTATTATGCGGTCGTTGTCGTCCGGGCAATCTGGTGCTCTAGGATCTTCGCAATTTCGAATGTAATCAGCCACGACGTAGATGATCCCATCCAAAAACTCCTCGTTCGCCATCTCGAACCAAGAATTCTTCACCGTGCCCCACGTCCGGGGGTCGTCGCTCACGCGCACACCGTGCCCGTACTTGATGCGTCCGAGGTTTAGGCGGTACTTGAGTTGGTCGAAGACAGACATGTGTGGGAGCACGCAATGTAGTAGACGTTTTTGAAACCCAACTTTTCGAGTTTCTTCGCACCGTATCTGGCGCGTTGACCCGTGTTGCAGTAGACCAAGAGTCCCTTGGGTGGGAGGGAAGAGGTGGTCTCTTCAGATATTTGTCCCACTGGGATGTGCACGGCACCCGGATAGTGTCCGTTGGAGTACTCCAAACTCGTGCGCACGTCGACGACTGCGGAGATCTCACCCGAAGCGATCTTAGATCTCGCCTCGGAGGCACTCAATAAATTTTTCCCAGTGAAGGTGTAAAAAATTAAAAGGAAAAGTACGATTGCGAATCCAATGACGTAGTTTCTTTTCATTTAGTAATTACAAATATTTTAAATTTCTTTACATTATATAAATGCTGGAGTACCTGTACCTTTTTTGTATCGTCGCTGCAATTTCTGTATTCTTGGCAACCCCCCTTGGATTCACACCGGGTACCGACCTTCACGTGGCTCGGGTGTACCAAGCCGATAAGTACGTCAAGATCGTCAGGGAATTCGCCGACAAAATTCGTGATGGACAGATCATCACGAACGCTGGGTTTGACGAATTTAGGAAACTCTGGCAGGCGATGGAAGAGGCGATCTCCTCCGAAGCCGGTGACAGCAAGGTGTGGTCCGTGTACGGGTTCAAAAAAAAGACGGTGTCGCAGGTGTTGGGGGAATACTTGGAAAAAGTCAACGACGACAAAGAACTCATCATCACGAATTATTCCCAGAAACAATGATCCCGAACTTTTTACGGATCAAAGCCTTCGCGCCGGACAAACTCGGCTTCGACCACAACAACCACCTGGACCAAAAACCCGGGGTGGTCGGATCGTTCCACCGCTCGCGGATGCTTCTGTCGCCACGAGGCATCACACCTCCGTGCCTCTTGACGTACAGTTTCATCCTTTCACGATCTCCGTGTTTGGTGTAATCGGACATCCCCCTCGCACCAAAGTCTACCTTCTTTCCACCGGGGAGCGTGACTCTCCATTTTTTTTCCGGGTTTGGACTCTTCGCGAGTGTAACTCTCATCTTACTGTGTATCAATTAAATTTTTTCACATGAGTGTGCACGCCGGGCAATATGCTTCCTTTCTTTGGTTGAGAAGAAGAATCAAGATCGCCACGCTCAAGATGACCAATCCATTGCGGTTCAAGTTCTTGTAAGAGAACGCAGTCATGCCGATGAGTACGAGGACGACCAACTGTTGCATGTTGAGTGGGAACTTGGACGGTTTGAAGCGCTTCTCCATGGTCGGGACTTCTTCCGTGGGCTTCGGCGCGTACTTCTCACCTCCTGTGTAAATAGAGCCAGGCATTTTTTGTATATGATATATAAAGAAAAAAATGTTTTTTTTCTGGCTGATCTTTGGAATCACCGCGATGGTGTTCATCGATTACTACAAACCACCCGTGGACCGGTTGTACTTTAACCGCCCCCTCCGCCCGGTGGTCGCCATCCGGAATTGTTTCTTCGACATGTTTCTCCACAAACACTCCTACAAGGTGGAGGATTACAACGGCTTGTGGCTCCTCAAGGCACACTTTGATGAGATATGCGAAGAGTTCTACATGATGGAGTCCGAGGCGAAGAAGATTTACTTTCACGACGACGACTCTTGGTTTCCGGTGAACGAAGACTACTACTTCTACAAGGTGAAAGATTTCCCAGGACTGTACGACCTGGTTGACAACATCCCGTGTGTGGAGAAGGACACCGGAATCATCGCCGTGATGGAGAGTCCCATGCAGCTTCCGACGCACCGGGCGGAGACGAACATACGACTCCGGTACCAGCTCGTGTTACAAGGAAACGAACAGAGCGTCCTCCATACCTTTTCAGGTGACCACCCCCAAGACACGCGGGAGGAGATCCTCTTCGACCACGCCCTTCAACACTCCGTGTCAAACACCGGCAAAGGTCGAAGGGTCGTCCTCCTCTTGAACATTCACCGCACTTGAGAGAGCAGTCTGCCAAGCCTCGCCTTTTCTGTGGCTTTGTTCATGAACACGGTGAGGACCTGGACGTCGCGGGCGAGCACTTGTCCGTGGTTCGCCCCCGAATCCTTCGTGACGCCCTCGACTTGGCACGTGTCCACCGGGGTCATTTTGACCGTCCGGGGTGCCTTCGAATGGTACGCGGCGAGAACGGCGGCGTCCCGCTTCGTCTCTCGGTCTAGGACTGGCGCACACGCGATGACGTGCGCACCGGCGACGTCGGTGGCGTGAAACCACCAGTGCGACGCGTCCGCGCTCAGACTCAGTGTGTCGTTTTCTTTGGCGTTTTGTCCGACTTTTATGACGATTCCGGTTTGTGACACGTAATCGAGCATATCTTCACAATTCATCGCGCAATATCTTTAACCACCATGAAACTGATCCGCAAGATCTACACGTCGTCCAGGCGACAACTCGAGCGCGAACTGCGCCGGCGTCGCCGAAAGGAGATGCGCCAAGCCGTCACCGCCGCGAGGGCTGCCGCGATGGAATCCGGGCTGTCCACACCGGAGCCGGAGCCGGAGCCGGAGCCGGAGCCCGAACCCGAACCCGTTCCCAAACCGATCGCGGTGGGTGAACACCGTCCGCGAGAATTGAAATATAAATTTACCCTCACCGGTGGAATTTTTGTGGGACACCACACGTGGGAACATTTACTTTGGTGTTACCAGTAAAAATATATGTATGTAATTTAAGATGCTTAGTGATCGCGATATCCTTCGCAAAGTCGCCTCGCTTCGGAAAAGTCGCGGGAGCGTATACGCCCCTTTGAAATATTTCCGGGGGCTGAAGACTTTATCCGGGGTCGAACGGCGATACGAGAAGATGCTCCGCCGTGACTACAAACCTTTCCCCACGGATCGAGGGGTGAAGACTCGTCGGTCGTCGTACACACAGAGGTTCCGTCGCAAGTACGGGGACAAGATCCGGACGATCCCACAGATATCCAGAGCCACAGGGGTGCCCATCGAAGTGCTTCAACAAGTCTACCGGAGAGGGATGGCTGCGTGGAGGACGGGTCACAGACCGGGGGCGTCCCAACAGGCGTGGGCTTGGGCACGTGTATACAGTTACGTGATGAAGGGAAAAACTTACTACACGGCTGATAAAAATCTACATTCATGATTTCTTTAAGAGATTCTTTTTCACAACTCCTGTTGCGCAAAAATAATCTAAGAAAATATAGGGTGATGACTTCTTTATGGGATTCCCTTCCGATTGAGCTTCAAGAGATAATCATGGAAAAATCTATCGAGTTGACGAGGGAAGAATACTTGGCACAAGGTGCACGAAAACATGAAAAGATGAAAAAAAAGCAAGGTCGAGGACTACTGACGGCTGACATGTTGAGATATGTCATGGAATCGACAGATCCAATGGAAATGCTGAACTGGGCTTTCCCGGTGGAACTTCACGAGTTTGAGATACTCATAGATCCACCGATACACGTGGAGGTAAATGATTACGACTACACGGAATATTTTGACACTTTTCTTAGAAACTGTATCGAATATATAGAAAACCCGGAGCACAAGGATCTGTGGATAACTCCATCGGAAGACGCATGGCTCACGATGTACACGCAGTTGATGACTTTCCACAAGAAACACAATCATTTGGACATATTGAACGAAGACGATGGGAGTGGTGGATTATATCTTTGGTTGGAGTACCAAAAAGATCCCGGTACTCACCTGAGCAGGGAAAAACGCGCGGCTCTACGAAGTCTGGGAATCAGACTACCGAAACAAAATTTTATGGGTGTATAGTAAAAACATGACAATCAAGCGTAAAATCGCTTTCACACTCTCAAAGGGTGGTGAACTTCAGTGGGTACCAATGGAGACCGGTAAACGTCGACGCCCACAACTGTGCCGTACGAAGACTGTCAAGGAGGTCAAGGCTTTGGCACAAAAACTTCGCATTTCTCTGACGAAGCGCGTCACCGTGCCTAAGACGAAGGCTGACTTGTGCGCGTCCATCGCGCGTCACGTGAAGATGAACTCTACTCCGAACGCTAAGAAGTTGAGTCTCAGAAAGTACGGTTACAGCCTCAAATCTGAAAACAAAGTGCGTAAGCCGGCTTTGAACGCCGCCGTGAAGAACGTCTCTCGTAAAAACGTGGCGAAACGTCTCACTTCCCTCGGTAGAGTTCACTCTAAGAAGAACCCGGTGTACAGTCAGCGTGCTTTCAAAAATGTCGGGTACGTCAAAAAGGAAGCCAAGCCGGTGAAGGTCAACAACAACAACAACAACAACAACAACAACAACAACTATTACATCCGGAACAGCAACTCCAACTCCAACAAGACGAACATTTCCGAGTTGAACAATGCTCTCAACCGAATCAAGAAGGGTGGTCGTCTCACTGCGATCGAACTTGCCAACCTCGGCAACAAATTGACCAAGGTTCAAAAGAAAAGATGGAACAGTGTCGTGAACAACTTTAACACCGGTAATGTAGACCCACTGTCGAACGAAGAGTTCCGTCGACTTAGATCACGATACTCGAAAAAATAAATCTGAAGTTATACCATAATGACTGTCAGTAAAGGTTACGCTTTCACCAAGAAAAGAGTTTTGGACACGAATCGCCTTCTCATGACGAAGGTGGACAGTGCCAGTGCCCGGAAACGCGGGAAGCAGTGCAAGGGATTCCCGAAGAACGAACTTCAGCAAGTCGCCCGGTCCCTCAGCATTCCTCTCAGAAAGAGAGAACTCGTCTACCGGACTAAAGATGATCTGTGTGAAGCCATCGCGCGCAAGGTGGGTGATAACCGCACCCCGATCCGGAACCAGTTGAAAAAGAAAAATGCTCCAGTGAAAAGGAAAGAAATTCCGGCGAACATGATCATCAAGAACGCGAAGATCATGATCCGGGCACACGTGCCGAACGCGAACGTGGCGTTCAAGATGATTGAAAACCAAATCAAGGCGAACAAACTCACGAGAAAGCAAGACATCGCCAACGTGTGGATGAAGCAAGCGTTACTTTTGAGAAAGATGAACACGGCTGCCCCGATGAAAAGAGGAGCCAACACAAACCTCAAGGCTCTTCCGGTCAAGAAACAAAAAGTGTCCCTTCCGGAACCCGAATCGGAACCCGAACCCATGAACGTCAACTACATGAGCAACAGCAGCATGGAGAACGTGCCGATTCTCAAGCGCAAGGCACCGAACACGAACCTTAAAAACAGGTCTCCGGTGAAGAGACGCAACACTCGGGTGAACGTCAACACGGCTTTGGCGAACCTCAAGGCGGATTTGAAGGAACTCCGGGTTCCGAACTCCATCATCAACGATGCCATGATCCGCGCCCAACTTCAAAACGGTGTGGCGTCCGATTCCATCTTCAACCGGTACGTGAACGTGCTGAGAATTTCCAACCCCCACAAGAGTTTGAACGTCGATGCCAACACTGGTGGCAGAGATTTGAGAAAGGCGTACTTCCAGCGTGCTCGCGCTTTGCACCCGGACAAGGGTGGTAAGAAGCGCGTCTTCCAAGCCATGGGTCGCATGTACAACGAGATGCGTCTCATCAACAAGTACGCGACGATGAGCCAAAACCAATACGAAAGTGAACGCAACAACGCCTTCTCTTCGGACAACAAGTTGTACGCGTACGTCGCTGCGCAGCGAAGACGGGAGAAGAACGCGATGACTCCGAACATGGTTCGTCTGGTCGCTATGTTGGCTCGCAAGCAGCAAGAAAAGAAGAAGGGTCTTCTTCCCGCACCGTCACCGGAACCGAAGGTGGTGCCAAAGGCGAAGGCGAAGGGTCCTTTGGCTCTCCCTCCGGCGTCCAAGAAAATTCAAAAGAAGAAGAAGGAGCCGACCCGGCGTAGCACGTACGGTCTTCGATCGAAGAACCGAACCACGAGATCCGGTAAAATCCGAAGCCGTGCTTAGGAAAAAAATGTTCACATAACGTAGTATGCCGTTATCGAAGTTCAATTTATCGTTTATGTCAGATGAACAATTGAGAGAAGAATTTAAAGACAAATTAACTGGACCAGGAGGAAGAGAATTCTATTATGCTTTGTGTATGAACGAAAACGCTGCAAAAGGAAAAGATCTGTCCGGGGCGGATATGTCACCGGAAGCCAAAAGAGAGGCATTTTTTTTGTTTCATCCGGACAGTCGTTTGATATGTGTACACGGAAAGAATAGATTAGGTTTCGATGGCATTTTTCAATCGGAAGCGGAAGAAAAGCAACATAGAAACCTATGGTGTACATACAATCCGTGTAAAACTACAACTACAACTACAACTACCGGTGGTGTTGAAAATGTTCTACATGACACCGGTTCGTCGAATCCAGCAGGTATCATCAGTTCCGCGTCTTCATCATGTTGTTGTTTGCTCGCGATTGTAGGATTAGTTTCGATGTTCCGTTCGTAAAATAAAATTCCATGTATACTTTAAATAAATGCCGAGCCTTCGTAGACAAAACGCCCTCAGCCGGAAAGAATCTCAGGCTCTCACGAGCCTCAAGATGCTCAAGAACAAGAATGACGCCCTGAAGAAGAAGAACAGACAACTTCAAAAGAAACTCACCGCGGCGAGAGAGCGTGTGAAGCGACTCATGTTTGCCCGCCAGCTCCGCCAGCGCGTCAAACAGAGAAACCTGGGTATCCCTTCCGTGCGCTCGTCTTACAACCGTGATGCCCAAATCCGGAGACTCTCCAACTAATTCACTTAAAAAATTGTAAGTCATTTTTGATTAATGGAATGTCACGTCGTATACACGTGCGAATGTAACAAAAAACAGTACCCATCGATGGCGTCACTGAAACAACACAAGAAGACGAAGGCGCATCAGAGTTGGGAGAGCACGAAGGAACTGCGGGAGCTTAAGATACAACTGACTGCCAGGGACAATGAGATTCTTTCATTACATACAAAGTTGAAAAGTCTTAGAGAACTAAACACGTTGTTGCTCGAACGTATTAAAATTGAGGAGTATTAATATATATGAACATCGCTTTGTTGTGTAAACCGATCATAGTCCCCCCACATAACACTATCAGCGCGAACGTGTGTCGAGTGGTGGTCATCCCACCGAGAGTCACGACTGACACTGGTAAGATTGAGATTGAGATACTCGACGCACCACCCATAGATATCAATTTATGAAACACTTTTCCAACTATGGTTCATAAATTGTGATATTTTGTTATTCAATACGTGTTTAGTTGCCATACATGACACCGGCGAGACCCTTCGAGACCTTGAGGACGTTCCAGTTCACCGCGTACATCCTGTGGAGGGAGTTGCCACCGGTCGGGGACGTGACGTTGATCTTCATCGTGTCGATCCTGGAGGCGTTGATGCTTCCGGACGGTTGCGCCGAGTTCAACTTGGCGGCGAACGACCAGGTGTACACCGGGACGTTGTCGAGTTCGTTATCCGGGAGCACGCTGCAGTGCATTTGAGGCACGATGGTGTGGTGGTAGACGTTGGACATGTTCTCCGTGTGCGCGACGCCGTTGACGTAGAGGGTCGCCTTGTCGAAGTTGTACTCGGTCGCCCAGTTGGAGTCCGTGCTCTTGCCGTTCACCAAGTGGAAGGCGCGGCACGGGTGGTTGAAGTAGGTGAGGTCGAACTCCGTGTCCGTGCTCTCGGCGAGTTGGTACTGGGTCTGCGTGATGAGGAGTTGGTGTTCGTTTTCGGTGAAGAACTGTCTCTCGGCTGAGTCGAGGAAGATGAATTGACCGTACACTTTCGGGGTGGTCACCGGGGTGAATCCATCTCGGCACTTGATTTTAATTTCCACGGAGTGGTACTGCATAGCCACCAATGGAAGGGCGCGAGTCAAATCACCGTTTCCGAAAAAGAACGGGATGAAATAGTGGTCCCCGGTGGTCGCGCTGTACGCCCCGATGGAGTTATTTTTAACGGCAGAAGTCGTCACGGCACCGGAAGCCTTCGCCTGGTCTGTGTTGTACAACACGTTGTGCACGCCTTGGATAAAGAGCGTGTCGAGGACGCAGACTTGTTGACCACCGATCCAGAGGCTGAACTCGGTCGGGTTCGCCGCTGTGGACCCGTGCAATCCGGTGGCGCTCGGGGAAGACGCGGTGTCCGCTGTGGCGATACCAGGCGCTTCGATCCACACGTAGGAGAGGAGGTCCCCCTTGCTCACGATCGGGATCGTGATTTCGTTGTTCGCGGCGAAGGTTCCGATATAGTCGAGACGCTCTGGCTTCATACTGAACGGCGTGTGTCGCTTGAAGTTTTGTCTCCAGAACGAGATCTCGGGTTGACCCGTGAGGTGCGTGTCAGCCACGCCCCGGCTCACGAGTTCGATCAATGCTCCACTCATAATTATTACTATACTGACATAAAAATTTTAAGCGTAGTTTCGACATGGGGATTGATTTCCAAGCCCTCACCTGGGAGGCAAAAGATGATGAAGACGGATACGGTTACTTTATCTCCATCATCGGTAAAACCGGGGACGGGCGGTCGGTGTGCGTGACGACGTCCTACAATCCTTACTTTTTCATTCGTCTTCCTGATAATTTCTCGTCGACGAAGACGGAGTTGTTTCAGATCATCGAGAAGAAGTACCCGGGGTACGTGGTCAGTCACGAGACGGTGAAGAGAAAATGTCTTTGGGGATTTCAAAATAACGAGGAAAATAATTTCGTGAGATTGGAATTTAAAAATTTAGAATCCAAAAAGAGGTTGGATTATTTTTTCCGAAGACCGGTGTACATGAGCCGAGGACCGACGATGTTCAAGGTGTACGAGGCGAACCTCGATCCTCTCCTGCGTTTCATGCACGACACCGGGATCAAATCCGCTGGGTGGCTCAACACCGGCGACCACTGCGTGCGAGCCCACCGCGCGGATGTGGACGTCGATCTGTTTTGCAACGACTGGTCGTCGCTGACCCCGGTAGACAAGGACGACGTCGCCCCGTTCGTCGTCGCCTCCGTGGACATCGAGTGCAACTCGTCCACTGGAAAGTTCCCGTCCCCGAGGGTTCCGGGCGACGCCTGTTTTCAGATCGCCATCACCCTGTGTCACCTGGGGAGCGAGGAGCCTTACCGGAAGACGTGTCTGTGTTACAAGGAGACCGACCCCGACCCGGACTCCGGTGACATCGTGTGGTACCCCACGGAGAAGGAGATGTTGGAGGCGTTCACGGCGTACGTCCACGAGCACAACGTAGACATCATCACCGGGTGGAACATTTTCGGTTTCGATCTCCAGTATCTCTACCGGAGAGCGGTGCACACCGGGGCGAGAAAGTTCATGTTCCTCGGTCGCCTCAAAGGGGTCATGTCCAGTTTGCAAGAAAAGATTCTCTCCTCGAGCGCCCTCGGGGACAACAAACTTTTGCTTTTACCCATGCCCGGAAGATTTGTCTTCGATCTCTTCCAGGAGGTGAAGAAAGGATACAAGTTGGACAGTTATTCCCTGAACAGCGTGAGTAAGTTGTACTTGGGGGACGAAAAGATCGACATGTCCCCGAAGGAGATGTTTGCGCGTTACCGGGAAGGTGACCCACACAAGCTCATGGAGGTGGCGCGGTACTGCATCAAGGACACCCTCCTTCCCCACCGGTTGCTCAAGCGTCTGTGCACCCTTCTCAACCTGTTGGAGATGGCGAACGCCACGTGGGTGCCATTGGATTTCCTCGTCACCCGGGGACAACAAATAAAAGTTTTCTCCCAGTTGGCGAAGAAGGCGAAGGAGTTGGGGTTCATGGTGCCCACGATTTACAAGGACTACAAAACGGAGAAGGTGTACTTTGGGAAGGAACAGATAAAAATTCCGGAGGGGTACGTGGGTGCGACCGTGTTGGATGCCCAGAAGGGTGCGTACTACTCTCCCATCACCGCGTTGGATTTCGCCTCCTTGTATCCGAGCATCATGATGGCACACAATCTGTGTTACTCCACACTCGTCAAAGATCCAAAGTACGGGAACATCCCCGGCATCACCTACGAGGAGTTCGAGGTGGGTGGGGAGACGTACAAGTTTGCCCAAGACGTGCCATCCCTCCTTCCTTCGATCTTGAACGAACTCAAGGCTTTCCGTAAAAAAGCGAAGAAGGACATGGCGAGTGCTACCGGATTCATGAAAGAGATCTACAACGGCAAGCAGTTGGCGTACAAGATAAGCATGAACAGCATGTACGGTTTCACCGGGGTGAAATCGGGGATGCTTCCGTGTTCGGAGATCGCGTCGACGACGACCGCGAAGGGTCGGAGCATGATCGAAGAGACGAAGACGTACGTCGAGAAGCACTTTCCAGGCGCGATCGTGAGGTACGGAGATACGGACTCCGTGATGGTCGAGTTTGACTGCGAGGGGCGCACCGGGATGGACGCCATCAAGTACAGTTGGGATCTCGGAGAGCGCGCGGCGGAGGAGTGCACGAAACTTTTCAAAAAACCGAACGACTTGGAACTCGAGAAAACGTACTACCCATACATTCTCTACAGTAAGAAGAGGTACGCCGCGAAACTGTGGACGAAAGGGAAGGATGGGGAGATGCACATGGATTACATCGACGTGAAAGGTTTGAGTCTGGTGCGCCGGGACAACACCCCACACGTCCGGGAGGTGTGCAAAGAACTTTTGGATCTCATCTTGGAATCGAACGACACCAAACCGGCGATCGAACTCGCTCGGGAGAGGGCTCTGGAACTTCTCACCGGAGACGTGCCCCACGAAAAGTTAATTTTATCCCAACAGTTGGGTGATCTAGAAAATTACAAGTCCCACAACATGTCCCACGTTCAGGTGCACTTAAAGATGGAAGAGAGAAAACCCGGAAGCGCCCCACAGAGTGGTGACCGGGTGCCCTACCTCCTCACGAAGACGGAAGCCGGTCACCGGGCGAAGGCGTTCGAAAAGGCGGAAGATCCAAAGTACGTCTTGGAAAATAAAATTCCGGTGGACTACCACTACTATTTCCTGAACAAGTTCTTGAAACCGGTGTCCGACCTCTTGGAGCCCCTCGTGAACGACGCCAAGGAGGAAATCTTCGGTGAGATCATCTCCCAGTACAAACCCCCGAGGGCGAAACCGGTTCGTAAATCCAAGGAAAAACAGACCACCCTGGATTCCATATTTAAAAATTACGAAACAACAATAAGTAAGTCTAATGGATCCTCAAATACCGAAAAAATTGATTGATGTTTTCGAGGACGAGGTCCAGAACCGGGTGCGTGGGGCGTGTGTGGAATTCGCGGAGAGGGTGTGCCGAGCGTACGGTCTGAACAAGATGGACGTCATGGCGATGATTCCGGACGTGCGAACCCTCTCCGGGGAGTCCAAGTGTAAGGGGATCACACAGATGGGTGCCGTGTGCACGCGAACGGGGCAGTTCGACGGGTACTGCAAGCTACACTTGTACCAGAGGGAACAGTCTCGACCGGTGCCGTTCATGCAGAGAAATTATTCCGAAGATCACAATCACGACATGTGTTTAGGTTACGTCCCCGGGTGTCCCGCGTGCGAGAAGGACACCCGAGACGGGTATAAAGATTTAGATGATATACTAGGTTAACCGAAAATGTCAACGAAATCAGATTTACTTTTTGCATCCATCAACCAGTTTTACAACGAGCCCACGAACCGTGACGCCTTGGTGAACGTGTTGAACAAAAAGAACGGCAGCCCGAGCCTCCGGTCGATCGAGTGGTTCATCACGAACTACGCGAAGAAGAACTTGACACACTACGAGACCCAAGACGGAAAGATCTTCACCGTGCACTGCGCATACAAAAATACCCTCAACGGTTTCTCGAAAAGGTTCTTCGATCCATTCTGTCGGTCGTCGAAGATCACGTACAAAATTCCGGGAACGGAGATGGAGATTCAAACCACTTTAGCGCAGTTGAACTTCATACGTTGGGTGATACGAAACAAAATTTTAGATTACATGGAGAACAATCGCTTCGTCTTGTTCAATAAGTCGTCTACGTAATTCGGCTCCCGCAGTTTCGTGGGACCCGGGTCGGGTTCGGCGATGAGGGACAAGGCTTCTTCCTCCGTCATGGGTGCGTCGGGATCCGCCGTCACCTCCGAGATGTCCTGCGTGGACATTCTCAGTAGACCGTTTTCGATCACCATGACCACATACCCCGTGTAATATATGTTCAAAGAGTACGTCTCCGTGAGTCCACTCTCCAGCGTGCACTCCAAGGTTGTTTTGTTCCCCTGAAGTCGCGAAAAATCAAGGCTTCCCGATGGTTCCACCACGAGCGGATTCATCGAGAAACTCATCGTGTAAATGTTTCGAGTGGGACGGGACAGTTTCTTTTGGAACGGCACCAAGTATTTGAAGAAAGTGTGGTCCGTGGACGTCGTGTTCGGCAACCGGTTGCCTTTGATGTAAAAGCTCGCGTCCTTCATCACCGGCACGAAGAAGGTGTTCAACTCGTCGAAGTCGTCTGCACTCGAAAAGTTGTACCGGTTGTGGCAGAAAAATTTGCCTTCGTCCGTCTCCCCCACCTCCTTGATTATCTCCTCCTGTTCGAACCTCTTGTCCCGGAAGAACCAGTGCACCGCTTTCACCGGAATGTTTGGGACGAGTTGTTGGGTCACCGTGACGTCACCGGGGATCGTTTCCGTCACCGGATGTTTCCGGACGATGTCCGTGATGAACACTTGTTTCTGTTTGGTCAGGTACAATCGCTCTTCGTTCGTCAAGGTGATCTCCTCGGTGATGATGTGGAACTCCGGTAACCCCACCGTTTGGCTTTCGGCGTCACAGAAGAATTGTTGTTTGAAAAACTCAAACTCGAAGACAATCTTTTGTTTGAAGCACGCACACAGGGGAAAGTACGGGCGGTTCGGGTTGTTCCCACTGTACTCGTCCGCGGCGTATTTCCTGCTGAAGAAAAAGTTGATGGGGATGAGGATTTCTGACTCGTAGGCGCTGATCACGTCGTTCTCGTTCAGTTCCGTGGAATCGAAGGCGAGGGACCGGTTGACGAGGAACCTGTTCGCGACTTTTTCAGACGTCTCGAGGTACAACTCGTCGTTGAGGATTCCCCAGTCCGCGTGAAATTCTTCCAAGACGGTCTCGTCGATTCTCATCGTCGCTTTTTTCACGATGTGTCTCCCGATTTGGTCTGTGTAGTTCTTCCCTCCGGTGAGACCCGGAAGCGTGATGCTGAGCCACATGTTGCTCAAGAGGTCTCCCCTGTCTTGAGGTCTGAACTCGACCTTGATCGTCTCTCCGAAAGGCCACGAGTCTTTGCTTCCCGGTGACTTTACTTTGGTACTCCGGTGATACTTTGAAAAGTTTGAATGCCTCTGGCTCTCGTAGAAAAACATCCCATCCTCTGGTTTCTTGGACAGAAGGTCTTCATCCTGCATGCCAATCGCGTTCAGACAAATTTTTGCCCCGGCGCCTCCAGACATATCTAATGTGAGACTACAAAAAAATATTTACTTAATTTAACAAGAATGGTGCAGACCAGAAGTAAATGCCCACCCGAGCTTAAGCGTCTCGGTAAGTGCCAGGAAAAACCCAAGCCAAAGCCGAAGACCAAGAAGAAGAAGAACAATACGTCTACCAAGGACGGCAAGTGCATGCGCGTCATGTCTTCGTGCACGAAGATGGTCCAACTCGACCGGAAATTATCCGCCTTGCAAAGAAAGTACGTCAAGTTGACGGAAGATTTCGATGAGATGGTCCTTCCGAAGTCGTCGCTTCGAAACAGCATGGCACAGCAATTCAGGAAGCGCGCCGCGATGCTTCACGAGATGTCCAAGTTAAACACGGAGGTGAAGCGCCTTGAACTGGAATACGATGCGGTGAAGAAGACGTGTTACGGAGGAAACCCAAAGGGTAACTTGTGTCAGAATTACACGAACGAAAACTACAACCGCAATCTACGAAACGAGCGAATGTCCAAATTGCGTTCGACCATCCGAAACAAGATCAACCGCCTCGATAACCCGGTGACGAAAAAGGCGTACCAAAAGGCGCTCAAGAAAGCGGTGAACGCCAACCTCGACTGGCTAAACGTGGAGGTGGAGGCAAACTTGACTGTACAAAAGAACAATTTGAGGTAATTACAAACACTCCAACCAAAGTTCCCTCGGAGTCTTCGAACTGAGTTCGTTGAATTCCCGGTTCGCCTCCTGCGTTTGTTGCACGAGGGACTCGATCGCTTCTTCCGTGTACTGCCACGTCTTGATGTCGAGGAGGTACGCGTACGAGTCCTCCACCTTTGGAAAGTGTTGGGCGATCTCCGCCTCCAAGTCTTGCCTCTTTCTTTTGAAAACTTTTAGTTGATCGTTCACCACCGCCCACACGAACTGTGCCTTGTGGCTGCACACGGTGGCTCGCTCCCTCAATTTTTCCAAGAGATGTTTTTTCCTCTTTTCGAAATATTGCATCCGGATGTCTACGTAGTCGTACAAGATTTCTTCCGGGGTTTCATATTTTTTTATTCCCGTCACCGGGTGGAACAGGTGCATGTTGGATGTCTTGTAAGTTTCCGAGAGTTTGAAATCCTTCACCGGATCGTTACCGGAGTATCCCACGATTTTGAAATCAACTTTTTCCGTGGTCGAGTTGTTGACATAGTTTGTGATGGTCTTGTCTTCCAAGAGTTTGTCCAGGTGTTCCTTGAAATCTTGGGTCCACCTCCCCGGTGGCAGTTCGGTGACGTGACCACCGGAGTACGTCCCGGTGGCGACCCACGTGTGTTCGTCCTGTCTGGTCACCGTGCCGGTGAAGTCCTTGAACCACGGTTTCAAACAATTTTTCACGTGTTCTCCGTGAATTACTTTTTGTTTGATTACGTTTCGAAGATCTTTCGGATTGAAGGGTGGGATGCTCGAAGAAAATCCGGTGCCGATGCCTTTGGTGCCGTTGACCAACACCATGGGAAGGGTTGGCACAAAGTATTCGGGTTCCACCAATTTCCCATCGTCTTCCAGGTAGTTGAGGATGGCGTCATCCCTCGGATCGAATATTTTTCTCGTCTCCGGAGACAGTTTGGTGAAGATGTACCTCGGTTGGGAGGCGTCCTTGCCACCCATGATCCGTGTCCCGAACTGACCGCACGGCACGAGCACGTTGATGTTGTTGCTTCCGGTGAAATCCTGTGCCAACTTGACGATGGTCTCCGCCAGGGACACCTCCCCGTGGTGGTACGCCGTCTTCTCAGACACGTACGACGCGAGTTGCGCCACCTTCATTTCTTGTGTCAGGTTCCGTGCGAAGCACGCGTGAAGGACTTTCCGCTGGGACGGCTTGAGACCGTCCGCCACGTGGGCGATGCTTCGCTTCAGATCGGCTATGGAAAAGTTTACCAAATCCCGGTGCACGAAATCGGAGATTGAAATTTTTTGAACGTTTCCGTAGTCGATGGTGTCGTCTCCTTTTTTTGTTTTTTCTTGGATCATGACTTTTCGATCGTCCGCCAATTTTTTATCAAATGCGAGTCTCATGGACTTGTCCGTGTCCGGGTCCACGTCGAAGCCCACGGTCAGTCGTTGAATGTCCTTGAAGTATTCCCTCGCCTCGACACTGGTGGATGTACCCAAACCTTTGTAGTATTTGATTTTAAAATTTTTTGTGTCCACCCCGGAGGACCATTGTCGAAAAGATTCCAAGGTGTAGAAATCAAATTTATTTTTCCCCGATGTCGCCTTGACCACGGGAGTGATCATGCTCACGACGAAATTTAATCCCAAGAGGGATGGCCACATGCTGTGTATGAGATTGAGGATCAAACCTTTGATGTGTGTCCCGTCGTCGTCGGCGTCAGTCATGATCATGAGTTTTCCATATCTCAATTCACTGAGGGAGGAGTAATGTTTTCCTTGTTGGAGTCCCAAAATTTTTTTTATGTTTTGAAACTCGGCGTTGCCACTGAGTTGGTTCACGGACGCGTCCCGAACGTTGAGGACTTTTCCCCGGAGTGGGAAGACCCCGTAGTAGTCTCTCCCGACCACACTGAGACCGGCGATGGCGAGGGACTTGGCGGAGTCACCCTCCGTGAGGATGAGGGTACATTTCTGTGACTGCGCGGTGCCAGCCTTGTTGGCGTCGTCCAGTTTTGGTATACCTGTGATCCGAGATTTCCTCGCGGCGCCGTCCGTCTTCGCCAGTTGTTTCATCTCTTTGAACTTGGACAAGGAGAGAAGTTCATCTTGGATGCCAGTCTTGAGAACATTTTTGAAAAAAGTTTTGGTCGGAGGTTCAAACTTTGATCCGAAGGATACCGGTTTGGAGGTGCACTCATTTTTTATCTGCGACGAGAAGGTTGGATTTTCCAAAGTCGCCCGAACGAAGAGCATGAAAGTATTTTTCACCTGTCCGGCGGTCAACTTTATTTTACTCTTCATCTCCTCGATGAGACCTTGGGCGATGAGGTTCGCCACGGCGTCCACGTGGGTGCCACCCTTCGTGGTGCAGATCCCGTTGACAAAACTCACCTGGTTGAATCCTTCCGGGCTCGCCCCGATGCACACCGCCCACCGATCGGTCTCGGCGTAGCACGTGTTTTCGAGACCGTGCATCTTGGCGTACGCCTCGAGGTTCATCCGGGGGAGGGCTTCTCCGTCGAACTTCACCTTACATTTGGGTGACGTGCACACGTTGGCGTCCCAGACCCTCTTCTCGATCAGTTTGAAAAAGTCTCGATCCATGCCACGCATACCAAATTTTTGCCAATCCGGTGTGAAAGTCACGGACACCAAAGAAGTGTTTCCGGAGTAAGATTTTAAATTTGGTTTCCCACAATTTTTCATGTTCCCATTCCAACATTGAGAATAAATTTTTTTGTTCACCGGATCTTTAATTTTGATTTTAAATTCCGTGGAGTACACGTTAGTCAATTTTGCCCCGTACCCGTTCCTCCCCCCGACGATCCGTGTCTTGGTGTCGTCGTAGTTGGTGCTCGTGAGGAGGTGTCCGAAGACGAGTTCCGGGTTGTACACCCCCTCCTTGTCGTGCATTTCCACGGCGATCCCACCGAGGGGACCGTTGTTTTCCACACACACTTCCCCATCCCCGGTAACACTCACTAAGATCGTGGTCACCTCCGTGGGGTGCTCGGAGTTTCGATCGACCGCGTTGACCAAGATCTCGTCGAAGATCTTCAACAGTGCCGGGCAGTAGGTGATCAGACGCCTCTCGAATTTACCATCACCGAGGACCCAGAGTTCTTCCGCCGTCTTGTCCACGCTTCCGACGTAACTGTCCGGTCGCTTGAGGATGTGTTCGACGTGACTTAACTTTTGAACTTTTTCAGACATTTCGTGTCGAGAAGTGGGGATTACAAATCTGGTAGGTTTTCGCAACCCAATTCTACCGCGTGGCGAAGGGCGAGATACTGGTCACACATACATTCATCACTGTGGTTTTCATCTCTTACCAACTCACAGTAATCGCACATAGATGTGCCGTCTTCTTCGTAAGGCAAATAGTCTTCTTCGCGCAACAACTGGGCAACCAGCACGCGGGTGGGCACGTCCATATCTTTGATCAGTTGTTTCGCATCTTTTTTTCGTTGGACCATGTAGTCGTGATCGATCATGCAGAAAGCCTTCGCCATGGATTTGTTGACCGGCTTCGACAAGGCGTGCAGTTCTTTCGTTCGTGCTTCTTTGCGCTTTTCCACGATCTCCTCAAAGTCCAACAGATCTTCGAGTCTTTGGCACCCACCGGTGTCGATGAACTCGTCCATGAGTTCGAGGATACTTTTCCCCACGCCTTTCACGTCTTTGTAGCCTTCACTCGACTCCAAGAAAGTCTTCTTCGTGAGATCGGCAAACTTTTCAAGATTGTCCGAAGCAACCTTGAACGACTTCGCGCGTCCGGCGTCTCCTTGTTCATCGTACGCGTCTGAGAGATCTGTGAGGATCGAGAGAAACTCTTTCAATTTTTTCTTCTTCGGGGGCATCTTTCGCGAGTCGTGTAGTGAGGTGATCCCCACACAGATCGACGTGATCATGGGGAAGAAGGGTAAGAGAAGCATCAAGCAAAAGAAGAAGGAGGAAAGAATCAACACTGACATGAAGTATCTCTTCACCTCGATGTCCCAAAAGAGCGATCCGGACGTGACGTCGAAGATGATCGAAGATCTGGAAACCTTCGAGTCCCTCTTTAAGTTGACCAACTTTGACTTTAAGGACAGCGAGCAAAAGTACCTCGCGTGGATGATCTCCGAGAGCAACAAGTTTCGTCGCATCGACATGCACGTCAACCTCTTCGGTAAACTCCCGTCGAAGAGCGTGCTCATGGAGACCTTCGCCGAGGAGGGACGCCCGATCCACACCAACGAACAGTACGATGAGGCACTCGAGTACTACCCGGTGACGAACGAGACAATCTTATCGAAGGGACACGAGTGGTGTGGACTCTTCGTGCACGATCGAGAGACCGACGACCGCGTGGGTTTCATCATCTACCGCCTCAAGTACGCCGGCGATCTCCCTCTGTGTCACATAGAGCACATGTGCGTCCACAAAGATTTTCAAGGTCGTCGATACGGATCCGCGATGATGATTCGCATGGATTTTTTCTTGAAATTCTTTCTTCTCCACCGGAGTGACATCGTGGTTTCCGTGAGGGCGACTAAAAACACGGAGGGTTTTTGGAGGGACCGACACTTTCGCCTTCCGGAAGAATTCGACGAGTTCCCGGTCGACTTTACCGATCAAGATATTTTCGAAATCAACGGCGAGGTGCTTCTGTGCAGGTACGCCGACCCGTACATAAAGGCTAGATTCAATTAGAATGTAAGACCAAAAGCGATGGAACATTTCAAATCAATTCTCACCGCGAATAATTACTCCCCCGCCACCATTGACCGATACGTCCGTCGACTCCGGGATAGCGGGGTGAACCTCCGGAACCGTCAGTCCGTGCGCTACGCCCTCTCTCACGACGCCAAGCTCGAGGACAACAGCGGAGAGACCTACCGCGCCTTCTTGGCGTACGATCGTTTCCTTCACAACGAAAAACTCCCGGGTGGGCACGTCAAGAGCGAGCACACGGGGGTGACTGTCCGCGACGCGTGTCTGAAGCAGAAGACTGCCCTCGACGTCATGAAAGTCTGGTGGCTCTGTTACAACAAGGGGTACACACCGAACACGGCGATGGCGTACGTCAACTTTTCGAAGAAATCCATCGTGCACGACAACCACCGCAACGTGTACCGGGCTATGATGGCTCTCAAGGACTTCGACACGAATCAAGTGGACGTCATCGATAGACACGTCATGGACTACCTGGCGTCCTTCAGAATGTAATAAAATTCTACGTCTACTTTAAATGTACTTGTACTTGATTGTCGCGTGCTTCATCGCCCTCATGGTATCCTCCAACTACCGGAGGGGCAAGGCGAGCAACTACGAGACGTTGATCCGACAGTCTGCCCGGTACGCGACTGCCGCGCAGCAGGACGCCAGTCCCCTCGTCGCCGTGCTCCACGCCAACTACGCGGCGGCGTACTTCTACGCCCTGAAGGACATCGCGAGCGAGAGTGAGATCCATAACGCCACCGGGATCGACGTGAAAAAATTCAGAGAACACATTACAAATGTTCAAGATTTAGTTTCGAAAAGGGTGACTGACGCGTGCCCGGAGTTCTCAGGACACGTGGATTTGTATTTGGCAACCATCGGTGGGGAGGCATAAAAACATCCGGCGTAATTAGATTAAGTACTGAAAAATGGAGGTCGTGAAGGACCAAGATTACGAGAGGTGCATAAAGAGCGCGTGTGATTTTTACAAGAGGGACACACCGGATGCGCGATGTGTGAGGTACGCGGAAGCCACGTGGCGCATCAGGCGACGGTACGAGGAGTACCACTCGAGGCGACAGAACAAGTGTATAAAAGTGATTAGCAAAAAGAAAATGTAGTTATTATAATAGTTATGTTCCTCGATCAAGAAAACCTCCGCCCGGTCATCGTCGCGATGGCTCTCTACATCGTCCTCGCCTCCTTTCTCCCGAAGCTCTTGAAGAAGCCCACCGGGATCAAGGCTTTGGATGACTTGGTGATGATGCTCATCGCCCAGCGCGGTCAGATGATGAGTGGTACTATTTTGATTGGTATCATTGTTCTCGCGACCAACTACATTGTTGAAGAGATGATGTAAACTCTTTCCGGACGTTTTCCCCGGAAACCATTTCTTGGGTGTGACTTCCATCCATGAATTTTAATTTTTTCTCATAGGCATCCGTCATGAATTTCAAAAGGTCATCAAACTTTGGATCCCCCCACTCCATGCCCTTTTGAAATAAAAAGTCATCCTTCTCGACGTACCCTTTGTCGCACCGGATCATGTATGGCGTCTTCACGTATTCCGTGGATCCCCCGTACCCGGTGGTGATCACGGGCTTGTTCCGGAGTGCGGCTTCCACGGCGCCCATGCCCACGCCCTCGCTCTTCGAGAAACTCACGTAGCAATCACCGAGGGTGTGTACGTCTTCCATCTCCTCCTCGCTCACGAGACCGTTGATCACCTTGACCCTCGGTATTTTGATTTCCGCGTTCTTGTAGTGTGTGGCTTTCACTAACAGACGAGAGTCCGGTTTGTTCAGGCGAACGAAGGCTTCCAAGATTTTAGAAAACTGTTTCCTCCCATCGAAGACGTTTCCGATGTGATAAAAGGTGTACGGTTTCACCGGGGGTGGTATGTGTGCGTGTATCACGAAGAACTCATTCTCCGGAAACTGTCTCTGAAGGATCTTCCGGCAAAACTCGCTGGGCACGGCGACCCTTGGGAACTCTTTGCATATGAGTCCGTAGTCTTCGTGTACGGTCTCCGTCTCGCACACGGTCATGACGATGATCTTCTTGGCGACTTGCTTCAGGCGTTGACAAAACTCCGTGATTCCAGGGAAGGGGATCAGGAAGGCGAACAACTCATCGCACTCCGGTGGCAGTTCACGCAGGGCGTTGGTGATCTCGATGTACTTTGCCCCAGGGTACAACTTTGTGTACTTGTCACAGTGTTGTCCTATCCCACTCAACCGGGTGGGTCCGACGAACAACATCGTGTGGATCTATGAAGAGAATTATCTTCTCTTTTATGTAGTAAAAGAAGATGGACGCTCTCAGATCTGAAATTGCAGACGAGTTGACGAAGAAGAGTTTGGACAAGAACCGCATCATGGGTTTGTTCTCCAAGATGTTGGACGTCATCCAGACCCTCCCACAGGGCGGCGCCGGCGGTCGTGGACCGAAGGGTGAACCGGGTGCCAGAGGACCGGTGGGTCCGGCGGGTCCGGCGGGTCCGGCTGGCAAGTGTGAATGCAAGTGTGTCAGTGCGGCTGCTCCGGCTCCGGCTGCGGCTCCGGCTCCAGCGGCGGCTCCAGCGGCGGATGCTGTGAAGAAGACTGTTCGCAAGAAGAAGGCTGCTGCGTAAGCATTTCCCTCACCGTGTCGTACAGGATGGTCAACACCGCGAACTGATAAGCCAAAAATCCAACTAGGGTGTGTCCTTGGTTGAGTGTGTATTCCGGAAAATGGTGGTTCCACCACGTTTCAAAAACGGCAACCGTGACTGGCACGGTGATGTGTTTCTGAAACGAGTCCGCCGAATCTTCAATATTGTCCACGTGGTTGCACAGGAGGGAGAGGTAGGTGAAGGACGTGGCGACTCCCAACCCGGTGGCGATCCCAGCCATACTGGAACCTGTCACGGTGTTACACGCCACGAGACCGGAACCGGCGAGGAGGGTGTTCCTCTTCAACTTTTTTTTCAAAGTTTGATAATTTGTTGAACACTTGATTGTTGTGATCATTAAAATACTTCTAACATTTGTTTGAAAACTTTTCGTCGCATGTAATCTCCCGAAGATTCATGGGGTGCTCTCGTGGTGGATTTCATTTCCCGGATGCCTTTCACGTCGACTCCACTGTGCACGAACAACCGTGTCAGATGTAGGTGTGCCTGACTGAATGCTAACTGTATCAAAGTTCTTTGGTTCCATATGTACTTTGGTTTATTTTCTATGATCCACATCATGAACCCATAATTATTATCTATCACTGCTTGCTCTAAAATTTTTTGTGACACCGGTGGGTACATGTACTTTTCTAAAACCTTCATGCACCCGTAGGAATTTTCCGCCCGTCTGAGTGGATAGTGGTAGGTGTCGTCCCGGCAGGAGATATGGTTCACGATCTCCGTGTTCGACATCTTCGCGATCCCCTTGGGTTTGAACCGGAGGAGCCAGTCGAGGAGGTAGGACACTTTGTATTTCAACACAAACTCGAGGTGGGCGTTGTACGTCGCGTCGTCGAAATCGTAGATCACGGGGCACACGATCCCGAGAATATCCAGACACTCCGTGCGTGCTTCCCCCTCCTTGTCTAGATCTAGGGGTGCACCTGAAAAGATGGCTTCGAAGGCGCCCAGTCCGCAGTCGTCACACACGTCACCGATGACGACGCACGTGTTCGCAAAGTCTGGGAGTCGGGCGTAGTTTGCGTGATCGACGCGCTCTTCTCTTCGCGTGCAACACTCCATTTTTAGCGCGCGCGTATCTGCGGTTTTGATTACAATCTTATCTGTTGTTGTCTGAGCGATCTGCACCAATTACTATACATCATGTTATAATAGAAGATCCCGAAATGCATCTCCGGGGGGAGGATGACAGGCTGGAAGGGTGCCACCGGGTACGTTCGAACTGTCTCCGGTTTCACCGTTCGGATTGGCACAACCTTCGCCCGTGGCACACGAGGCTTCTCACCGTGTTCCGACGAAGACGAGTACCCGTCCACGGTCGTGACGGTGTCAAAGATACTCTTCCGGATCCTTTTGTTTTTCTCTTTCTTTTCCAGGCGTATAAAATATTTTTGCGCGTGCGACGCCACTTGTGTGGGTGTTCGCGTCGGGACGTAATTCTTCGATATGACCGCCCATCGACCTCTCCCAAGTTTTTTCACGCCTTCGATGAACTTGGCGTGTTCTTCGACGGTCCACGGGTTGCTTCTGGATCTCACCATGAAGTGCTTGTGTGCCGTGTGCAGGAGTGACGACGAACAACTTAGAGATACGCCGCGAAATATTTACAAGAAAAAACCAATCATGAATTACAACCGAATTTGGATTTACCCATATGCCTTTTTAGTGTGCATTCCGGATTTATTATTTGACCTTTTGAGAATATCTCGAAATTTCGCGATAAATGTTTGGGAAGAGTCACAACTTATGATTTTGGAGGAGGATGCACTCGCCTCACTTTCAGACGCGGAGACGGACGCGGAGGACGAATCTTCGTCTGAGACGTACGATCCCGGTAGTGATAAGGAAGACTGAATGCTCTCGACACGGGACTTCCTCCTTGCTTTTTGTCAAGCGACGCAGCCTCTCGATCGCGACACGCGAGAGGTGATCTTCAAAAGACTTGCTCAAGATTCTCTCCCCCCGATTCCGGGTGCTCCGCTCAAAGGTCGCAGATCTCGCGATGTTTTGGGTGAACCTTCTTACCCCTCTGGAGGAGGACGAGGTGATCATCCAAATATTCACTTCGGTTATGAATCGCCTTAAAGTTTAAAGAATATATGAGCTTGTAATAAAATGCTGCGCGCTATAAATGAAATTTTTACCACTCGCCCTCCGGATGTAACAGTAAAAAAACGTCACGTCGAGACTGAAATCATAGAGGCAAAAAACGAATCCGGTGAAACCGTTTTTTTGGAGATGCCCGTTGAGAACCACGTCCGCGATCCGTGTCGCGGCAGAAACAGCCATGCACCGCGAACTGATGGAACTCAGCAACGTGATTTTTGAACACTCTTCGGAGATGTCCGACTCCACGTACGTTGAGATATGCGAAAAGATGACCAACTTATACCACCGGGTGCCAGCGATCCGAACGCCCCCTCCTGTGTACGGTTTGAACTACCACGATCCAACTATTTCTTCACGAGCGCTGTACAAGAGTATCGAGCTCGTGAACAAAAAGATACAATCCCTGACGGAGATACTGATGCGGCAAGACTGCACTCCGGTGAAAAACAAGGAGATCCGAGGCGAGATCCAATCTCTTCAGGAACACCGTGAAGTTTTGATGTCTATGATCGAGGATATGTGACTTTGCACCACCACTCGTTCAGCCCCGCGAACTCAAATCCCACGTGAATAAGTGCACCGGAAAGCACAAGTGCCGGCACCAAATCTAAACCAAATCTTAGCATTGTAAAGTAGAAAGCGACGTTCAACAACCCGATCACCGTTGCCTCGATCAAGATCGTGGATAAGTCTCTCATATATTTTTGGCGGGAAAATAATTTTTTCACTAACGATTTAAATTTAAATTTTTGTACACTGACGTACCCTGGAACAAGATCGGGCGTCAAACACACGCGCGCGATCGCACGATGTTGACCGTGGACGAAGCTCGCGAATGTCGTACCGGTGACTTGATGACGGGTATCGTCCACGCTTGGTACGACCAGAAAGACAATGTCCCGGAGGGCGCGTGGGTGTCGTGTATGAACGCGATCGGTGAGATACGTTCGCGGGTCTCTCGGAAGGGACGATCGTGGGAGGAGACGATGGCTTGGTTTCACTTGAACCATCCGGTGAGCATCTTGAGCCCTGAGGACTTTGGGGACGAAGCCACTTCCGAGAGTGTTGAGGTGTCCGTGAGCAACCAGGAGAGAATCACGCCAGACCGTGATCACGGTGAGTATTCCACTTTGATCGAGCGCCTTCAGATGGATATGATCGCCACCGGGCGTTGGATCTTGTGGGTCCAAAAAGAATTGAAAAACATGAAAGAGATTCGAAGAATGTCCAAGCAACACAGACATCGGGCTATACACTACATCCGTGCCAAGGAGGGCATGCCGGACCCGATCCACACCTATGCTGATTTGCAGTCGCGCGTGTCCTACCTATCCGACGTAACTGAGAAAGAATTTTTCGACAAATACAAAGAATCATACAATCACAACTTGCGTCGCCGGAAATTTCGAGCTGAAAATTTCCTCAAGCACTTAGAGAATCATAATTCTCAATTAAGGGAAATGATCCTTAGATAAAACTAAGAGTGTAATAAGTAATAAGCAAAATGATGTACGTCGCTTGGGACACTGAAACCACCGGGAGACCTGGGAGTTACAAGCGTCCGACTCCAACGACCGTGCACAATTGGAACACGTGTCGACCGGTCTCCATCGCGGCGGTGCGTTTCAAAAATGGTTCGGAGTCGGAGAGTTTCTACCGGGTCATCAAGCCGGATGATTACTACGTCACGGAGGAGTCCACGAAGATCCACCGGATCACCCACGAGGAGGCTGTCCAGACTGGGATCCCTTGGAAGAATGCCTTTCAAGAGTTTGTTGAATTCGTCGGTGACTCTACGATGGTGGCACACAACAGTATCTTCGATGAGAACGTGGTTCACGCCGAACTCATCCGGAGGGGGATGGACACATCATTCATGAAGACCCACGATTTCATGTGCACCTACGATATGTACAAGAAGAAGAACTGCACCCGGAGGGGAAAACTTGAAAACGTGTACGAGGAGATCTTCGGGTACAAGTTCGACGCTGCCCACAATGCTTTGGCTGACGCTCGAGCATGTGGTGAGATATATCCTTCCCTCTTGAAGATTGATCGAACATTCAAAAAGTTGGGCATTGCCAAGATTGACATCAATGCTTCCAGTGTTTCTACCGGAATCTTGCTTGGTTGTCGAGATCCCAAGGAATTAATCCTCGAGCTTTGGTCAAAGTACAAACCGGGGACTCAACCCCAACTGACTCCTAAACAGGTGTATGAAAACGAGACGAAAGACAAACCTCATGTCCACAGAGTCATCAATGAGATTCAAAACATGGACGTGAGTTTGGAGAGTAAGAAGGAATATGTCTCTACTGTTTTGAAAAATAATAACATCGAGACTCCGGAAGCGAAAGAGTACGCCGAGAGAACTGTCATCCTCTCCCATGCCGGTTCGAGCAACCAGTACAACAGTGGATACTACCGGCTGCACGTGTGTAACATCATGGGCACCAACTACGAGATCGTGGGACTACCTGGACAGGTGGTCAATGGTGAACTCATCTGCATCAAGAACCGGCAGAAGCACATGTTCAACGAGGTGAGGGAATACGAAGAGATCCAGTGTCAGGTGTACATGCAAATGTTGAACGTGAACATGTGTCGGTTGGTCGAGAGGTTTGATGGCAAGGAGCAACAACACACGATCCCCCGTGATATAGAGAGATACAACGATATTAGATCAAGACTCCAAAATTTCTGCGAACACCTCCACAGTTTGCTTAGTCAGTGATGACTCGATTTTGGACATCAACTTTACTCCATCCCTTGTAAGAGACTTTCAAAGAATATATTCAATCTCCGAACAATTATGTGTTGAGTACGCCGGTAGCACCCGGTGGGACGGATTTAAGTTCTCCCAGCCCACGTCCTGTACGGACGGCTTACAGCACAGGGTCAGTCCTTCTTTCTCTGATTTGAATCAATACATAGTCTACCACACCCATCCCATACCCTCGGATTTGGTTGGAAATTTTTTCACCTTACCGAGTGCGGACGATTGGAAGGTATACTTGGATTACTGTCCATACCTCCAGGTGAATGTTATCTGTGAAAGGCTTGGATACTTGATCGTGGACACTACCGGGATCGACTTGTGGAATAAACCGACCCCGGAAAACATCCTAAACTTGATGGGATACTTTGCCTGTGAGCACGATCTGAACCACTCTGTGCACTACCGTGAAAACGTGAGTTTCGACTACATCACGGACGTCACCATAGATGAATGGAAAGACACAATACGTAAATTATCTCACTTACTACAATTTCATTACAATATCAAAATTGATTGGTACACATACTCCGAGACGGCACCGGTGTCTTTAAGGGATAAGGATTCATTCATGATTCCGTAGATTTTTTTTTCACTGACGTGGAAAGATTTCAAATTCAAAAACTTTCCCGCGCAACAAGATCCGGCGTCACTTTTGAACATGCAGGAAGTACTTCAAGCGATCGAGAACCTCCGCGCTGACGTGTTGGCGACCCAACAGGGGCTAAAGGAGATGCGTTCCCTCATCGAGGACCGTCCGGTGACCCGGAAACGCAAAGAACCGTCACCGGATCAGCCGAGGTGCACGGGAACAACTGCAAAAGGCACGCAGTGCACGAACCGTCGCCTTCCGAACTGTGAGACGTGCAAGATGCACATGCCCGGGCGACAGATTGACAAGACGAACGTTTCGAAAAAGGAAAAGCAATCTCTTTCGAAGCCTTCGCAGCATTCCCACGCGGCAGGTTCGAGCACGAACGTACCCTGTGAGGAGTGTGACGCCCATGGAGACGTCTTAGATCCGGACTTGCCTGACATAGTTTTTTCTCCGTTGGATGAGAATGATATCAATGCCAAACTGATGTCTTTTCTCAACGACGCAAGTTCCACGGACTTTTAAACAGTACATGATGTAATAATACGACGGCGTTACCTACCTTCGCGACTGTCTCCACGAGTTTATCTAGTTCCATGTAACTAACACACAAACTTTTCACACCCACGGATCTTGTTCTTTCCTGAAAAAAGTGGCACGACAGGCTATGATAGCAGATGGAACTATGACTATTGATGTAATCACAGTCAAAACTATTACGAATCCAATCATAATCTAATATACAATATCATTACAATCCTCTTCGACGAAGGTTGTTCTGGAGTTCTTTCACGGTCTTGTTGCGCGTGCCGAACATGGTCTTGACCCTGACGTTGATACCGGCTTTTTTCGCCTTTGCTCTGAGGTTGGACAGTGGTGCGCTCTTCAACTTGGCGAGGCGTGATCGGGCGACGGAGGCACCGTTTTTTCCGTGGGCAGCCCTCTTAACTTGTTGAGAGCGGTACGATCCGGACTTTTGGGACTTATTCCTGGACTTGACGGCGGCGTTTCTTTTCCGGCGCAGTTCGTTGATGTTCATATATTACTTGAATACATTTTATTACTGGTCCACGTCTAGATCTTTGTGCCACCTACACAAGGTTTGGTAGTACTCGAGTTGTTCGTCGGTACTGAAACTGTAATGCTCCTGGAAAGCATTTGGATACTCTCGTTCAAAAGTTGTGATGAGATTCATTTTCATTTCTCTCACGGTTTCTTCGAGCATCTTTATGTGCTCTACGTGCCGGGTGCACTGTAGATCTCTTTGGGTACGGTATCTATTCTTGAGTTCTGCTTCTTCCTCCACGGCGACGGCGATCTTATATTTTTCGAGTTTGTCTTGAAGTTTTTTTGTAAACTCTTCCATGTCTTCATGTTCACTGTCGTCACCGGTGAAGTCTTCGACGGGACTACAGTCTTCGATCGTGGGATCTTCTTTTTCCATGGTCACGTGTGAGGGGGGTTAATAGGTCCACTCCGGGGTGGATGTACTGGAGAAATCCAATTGCATTCTAGTCTTACTTTTTTCCACAACTTTAGTTTCGAAGATGACAGCCTTATTTGCATCGAGAAATTTAACTTTCATATTTTGAGTTCTTTCTTGACAACAATCTTTTCTATTCGTGATAATAACTTCACTTTGAATAGTCATTGGAGAACCCAGATCAATTTCCATGTAACTTTTTCCATCACCGTGTGTGTGAGCAAAGTTTGAAAAGTTTCCGTCGGTGAGGTTGACTAAAGGTCCTGCAGAGTGAACACCCGGAGCGGCTGTAACACTCTTGCCCTTTGCTACATTGTTTCCGTTTTTGTCAATAATTTCCAACTCTGCTAGGTTGATGATGTTTGCCGGGTACGCCGCGGATGGTCTTTCTATTCTGACGTATCTCACGTTAGTGATTCCATTCTTTTCCACTGGGGTCGTAGAAGTTTCCGGTTCTTGGGTACTTTCCTGGGTACTTTCTTGGGTACTTTCTTCTTCACTCGCACGTGGAAAAATTGAGATACCACCGGCTATGGACGACGAACAGCAACACAAAACCATCAGAACGAAACCTGCAACTATTACAGACGACTTCATATATTACATGCAGCAGAAAAAAACACAGGCAAATGCTTAATTATCAAGACGATCTGGTATTAGAAAAAACTACTTGTTACGTTTGAAATAAATCATTCCGGAAGACAATTACAGGTCATGAAACCCCGTGAACCCCTCGACAGTCCGATTTTGCCTACCGGTGTCCGCTCGGACATCTGGAGCATTCCCACCCCGGTGAAAACCCTAAACCCCGACAAAAATACACAAATTTGTATATTTTTAGAGGTCGAGTCCTGCCCCGCACCCCATCCTCACTCACTCACTCGCGCATGGATGCCACCTCGACGACACTGGCAGTTGTGTAACGGACACCGTTCGTGTACTACATGTAAGAATGCTATTGAGAGCTGGAAGCAGAAGGCGCAACGCTCTTCTTGGAACGCCTCTCGTCTCAAGTACGCGCTTATGTGCTTGATCGAGGAGAATAACGAGATCGTCTACCAACTTGAAAACGGTGAAGAGGAGATCTACCCTATCACAGAAGGCATGGACGTCGAGCCAGGGAAGGATGATATTCTCAACTGGTCTTGTGGTATCTGCCACG
>Ga0255784_10000139_pt1 | contig 56108 bp, 33 predicted proteins | sample 101ome_14_FD_179982 | JGI IMG/M metagenome (GOLD analysis project Ga0255784, IMG submission 179982) | Coastal salt marsh microbial communities from the Groves Creek Marsh, Skidaway Island, Georgia - 101403AT metaG (version 2) | ecosystem: Environmental > Aquatic > Marine > Intertidal zone >...
ATTAAGGCTTTTAATTAAGGGTGAAATTTTGTATATTATAATGTAGGGTGCAAACCCAACTTGGCTAAGTATTTACAAAATTTTAGTATATGATTCCTATATCATCAAGCAACTATCAACAAGGTTGTGACCCTATATCATCTAATTGTGTAATTTGGCAAGGACCAGATCTACCAATTATTGGTCTTTGTAAGGGAGACAGTATTAGTGATGTAATTAAAAAACTTGCAGACTCCTTAGTAGAAATTAGTGATTCAGTTTCTACTGCAGGTGTAGACTTGAGTTGTTTACAACTATCAAATCCACCTGAAACAACTGCTGATCTTTTTCAAATAATTGTAGATGAACTTTGTAGCCTAGATAGTAGATGTGATAATTTAGAAAGTGGAGGCGGTTCTACAGGAACTGCAGAAATTACAGCTACTTTACCTTTATGTCTACAATATACTAATGCTCAAAATGATTTAGTTACCCAACTTCCTATTGATGAGTATGCTGAGCTTGTTGCAGCAAAGGTGTGTGATATTATTGCAGACATTACAATAATTAATACTCAGATTTCAGATCATGAGACTCGCATTACTAACCTGGAAAATAATACAGGAAGTGGTGACTATACAACTCCTCAAATTACTCCCAACTGTGTTCTTCCTTCAGTACCTACAGATATTGATGTAGTTCTAGATGAATTAGAAGATCAGTTTTGTACACTTGATACTGTACTAGGAGGTTCAACATCTTTGCTAGCTTCTACTAGTTATCAGTGTGATTTGTTGTCTACTGATAACCAATTAGGTGGTAGCGGTACAATGAGTTCATTAGAAGGTTGGGTTACCCCAGTTAGTAGTGTAGCAGATTCATTAACTAATATGTGGTTGACTATCTGTGATATGCGTGCAGCTATTAAAGATATTCAGACTAACTGTTGTACAGGAGCTACATGTAATGATGTAATTTTTAGTGCATTTGGTTCATACGCAAATGATACTATCACACTAAACTTTGGAGGATCAGTTATTCCTGCAGGATTTAGTGAATGTAATCCTGCAGGCAATAGCGTTACTATTACAGATGCTGCATCTAATACTTATAGCACTACTGTATCAGTAAGTGGCGCACTTGTTGGTGATGGTACAGAAACTATTGATATATCTGGATCACAATTAAGTGACATTTCTAATTATTTTGTTACAATTACACTTTGTGTTACAGATGGTGATATTACTTGTGAAAAATTACTTTCATTTGAAGTTGTAAATGACGCATCTTCTTGTGGAGTTCCAACAGGTATTTCAGTAACATTATCATAAAACATGGCAACATTAACAATTAATTTTAATACTACAGCCAATGCTGTTAAGTACAGGATTAAAGTAAGACAATCTGGTACCAGCACTTATGCAATCCATGAGGTTACTAGTAGTCCACTAGTTTTAGATAATATTCCTTGTGGTATTGCTTATGAGGGTACTGTTCAGGCAATTTGCTCTGAAGGTATTCCGTGTGATAGATATAACGTCTTTACTCATGGTCCAGCAGATGGTGATGTGTATTATGATAATTGTGCTACTGGAGAGTCTGAATCTCAGGCTCTTACGGGTTGGGATAATTTTCATGTTTGTAGTAGAACAACGCCTGTTGTACAAGGGTCTTCTGGAACTACAGTAACTAAAGTATCTCAAGGAGAATGTACCTCTCCTTCACCAGAAGAAATTAGTGGACCAGTTTACTGGTCAGCTACAGCAGCTACTTGTCCTGCTGACTCTTATGTATTTACAAACTGTGCTGATGGTACAACTGAGAAGTATATAAGTAAAGTTATTTGGACTAGTAGCAACGTTTATGGCTCAGCTCCTGCAAGCAATTTAGTATATGAAATTGATTTTGATGGTAATGGCTATAGCTGTTGGACATATAGTCGTGAAGACGATAGTACACAACATCCTTCAGGAAATACTATTCCTTTAGATGTAAATCAATCTGTCTTTAATGATTGTCAACAGTGTGCTGGCATTTATGCTCACAAGTTTGAAAATTGTAGTAGCGGAGTTATTACTTGGATTTTACCTAGTGCTTGGAGTACAGTTTCAGGTGGTACAGCTCCTGTATTAAATACTGTATATAGAGGAAGGTTTAATCAGATAGTAGGTTGTTATAAATATTTAGGATCTGAAAATACTAACTCAGCTGTTGGTACAGTGTCTTCTAACTTTACTTTACAGACTTATTCTAATTGTCAGACTTGTCCAGATACCTTCTATTCTCTAAGATCTTGTGATGGTACTACAACTCAAACTGGATTTTACTATGGTGTACAGTTAAGCCCAGGGCAATCAGTAAGATTGCTAGGTCTTCCTACACAATGCTGGGAAGTTATGGGAACTTCTACTTCTAACAGTGGATTAGAAATTACTCAAGTGTTTAATGATTGTGATTCTTGTGCAGTTTAAAAAAAATAAATAATTATGGCTTGTAATACGTGTGGGGGAAATGGTTGTACATGTGGTCCAGTTAGGATTAACCCCGTATATCCAGAATGCCCAGGTGGAGAACCATGTGATTCAACAATGGACTTTGCCTGTGTAAGATATAGAGGAGATGATCTAGCAGACTTTCCTTTAGCAAATGGTGATAGACTATCTAGATTTATGCAGATGCTAGTTCTTAGAGAACTAGATCCTACTGCATTTGCAGGTGTAGATTTTATTCGTGCACCTTACTGGATTGAGTCTATTGCTAAAACAGATACTACTATTGATATTGAGTGGGATGATACTCCTACTACTTTTGATTGGATTATTTCTTATTCTCTTGATAACAGTACTTGGACTGATATTACTGGTGTAGCAAACACTAAAAATTCTTATCAGTTAATAAACCTAGCACCTGCTACCAAGTACTATATTAAAGTTGCTGCAGTAGGTAATGGCGGGGCTCCTGGTCCTTTCTACTCTCTTACTATTGAGGTAACTACTAACGCATAAAGTCACGGTTTTGTTGGTTTTGCGTGACTGACAGGGGAACCCTTCCATTTTGGAGGGGTTTCTTTTTTGACAAAAATTATATATATTTAACAAACTCTAAATCAATTAACTATGAGTTCATTACTGGACCGTGTAAGACAATCCCTCAAATGGAAAAAAACAGCTCAGCTTTGTGCTGACAGAATTGGCATTAGTGTAGAAGACTATCTTGCCTTGAAATCCATAGTATCAGATGATGCTATCACTGACACAGGTGTACGCACTGGTGTTATGTCTGAGAATGTAAATCTTGAAGAAGGTTCTTCTAAGATTGAAGCTATTTCAAGTACAGAACCTAAGACTCCCGAAGATATTATTGAGATCCTAGGAATTGATACTAATGAATGGAAACTATCACAGTATTGGAATAAACAAAAGTCTGATCACTGGGTAGTATCTGCACTAGTTACAAAGCTGAAGCCTACAGAAGTAGATAACTTAGCTGAAGCGGTGAAGAACTATAGACCTACAAGCTATTCAGTAGTACATTGTCCCCGTATAGATATTAATAAAAATGATAGCTACTGCGGGGTTTTTAGTGTTCAAGATGTACACTTTGGTAAGGAGAATAACAATGACGTCATAGATAGATTTAGAGAAGCTATTACAGAAGTTGCATACAAGGCTTCTAAGGCTTACAATATGGACAAGCTATACTATGTGGTAGGTGGTGATTTGTTAAACGCTGATACATTCTCTAAGACTACTACTAAGGGTACTCCCGTAGAGAATGATAAGGATCCTATTCAAGCTTATATTGAAGCCTTTGATGCAGTAGTATGGTCTATTCATCAGCTTAAAGAAGTATGTACAGAACTAGTTGTTGTATATATTCCAGGTAACCATGATAGATTATCTTCTTGGCATCTGGCTCATGCACTAGAAAAGTCTGTTACTATTGAAGGTGTAACCTTTGATACAGAATACTCAGAGCGTAAGGTGCATTTATTTGGAGATAACTTTTTAGCATTTGAACATGGTGATGTTAATACTTCTAACTCTGACAGAGTATATGCTGCAGAGTTCTCAGAAGAGTGGGGAGCTACTACTTATAGAACCTTATACACTGGTCACTATCATCAGAAGAAGACTAGTGTATTTATTACTGAAAATGAAATCAATGGTTTCTCTGTAAAGATTATGCCTAGTCTTTCTAACTCAGACTATTGGCATTATCACAACAAATTTGTAGGTAGTAAGAAGGCTGCAGTACTAGAAGTACATGAGCATATTAATGGGAAGGTTGCTGAGTTTTGTCATATAGCACGATAATCTCTTTGATTCTTGCTCTATTTTCAGTAAATTATAAGTAGGTATCTATGAGTAACAAACCGTATAAGGCACCTGATTTAAATGCCCCTAGATATAGGGAAAAAGTATTTAGTATATTAAACAGTAAACTGTTAGAAGAATTTAAAGAGAAGTATCCCCGCCACAAAGATCTAGACATAAAACAATTTAAAGATATGATCAATACCTTTAATGAGAACGTCTGGAAAGAAGTAATAGAAAATAGAGACGGTGTAGAACTTCCTGATGGTATTGGATTTTTGTTTATAGCAAGCACGCCAGCTTCAAAACATAAAAACAATATAGATTTCAAGCAGTCAGCTGAGCTGGGTGTTACTGTACATAACAAGAACTGGGAGACAGATAACCGTCTAGCCAAGATTATGTATAGTAATTACCACGCCAAGTATAGGTTTGCCTTTAGAGAGATCTGGGGATTTCAAGCTGTAAGACAATTCAAGAGAACTGTTGCACAGACCTTTCCAGATAACTATAACAGGTATGTTCATCTCACAGATACTAAAAGAGTCTCAGACATCTTTAACAAGACTATTGACCGTAACAAGGCCAAGAGAACGTTTGAGAACTCTATAGATGAGTATAATGAGTTTGAACTAGATTAACATGGCAACAATTGGTGAAGTTGTTTCAAGAGTAAGAAACCAATTTAAAAGCTCAAGACAGGATGCCTTCCTAACGGATAGATACATCTATAGTCTGATTATTAAATACACTACAGTTTATATGCGTAGACAAGATTCTACCAATAAGCTTATGAGATTTAACAGTGTATTTAAAACCCTTCCTTTTGTAGAGCTCATTGAAGTAGATAAGGTTGAAGCACAGTGCTCAGGCATTAAGTCTGGGTGTACTATCAAACGTACTAAAGCTAAGCTTCCAAACTTTATGCAGGGTTACTGGGGACCTATCATTAGAACTGTGAGCTCTATTGATGGTGGTATTGAGCTACAACCTACCCAACCTGGTACTTATACTTCAATGACTAAGACAAGCAGTTTTAAGTATAACACTACTAAGTACTTCTGGTTTCTAGATGGCTACTTATATCTACCTAATGTAGACTGGGATGCTATTAAGATTGAGGGTGTATTTGAAGATGATATTACTAAGTGGAACTGTGACCCAGAGGATGATTGTCTTATTAGACAGGAACAAGAGTTTAATGTTCCTGACTTTTTGTTTGCAGAAATAGAAACCCAGGTTATGAATGTATTGCTAGGAGCTGCTAAAGTACCTAGTGACGGTAAGCATGATAATCAAAATATCTCTAGATAATGGCAGATCTAATTAAATACAGAACGTTTGAGCAGCTTTTAGAAGACGTTAGCGTTGATTTCTCTGCATATGCTTTAGAAGGTATGATAGAGCCTCAGCAGCTTATTAAAGTTGCTATGAAGGTAAACTTTGATTTGGGTTTACGTATTCAGAGAACTAAGCAAGTAATATTAGAAGTAGAAAAAGGTAAAGTAAAACTGCCATCAGATTACTACTCTCTCAACTTTGCTTACATGACTGGTACATACAGGGTAGAAACTCAGATGCCATCAGGAACTGTTATTGAAGATACTATACTAGATCCTAGTAAAGTACAACTAGATGAAAACGGTTGTCCTGTAGACGGTACTGTATGTGTAAATGATTGTGGAGATTACTATCAGCTTATTCAAAAGAGTAAAACAGATGTTAAAATCTACGAGACTTTTGCTAAGATACGGGCAGTAGGTCAGGGGGTTATGGAAAGCTGTCCTAATGGTCAGTGGACTACAGAAGAAAACATTATGGAGATCCGTGATGGATTTATCTATACCAATTTTACATCTGGTAAGATTTATCTAAACTACCAATCTCAAATGGAAAATATTCATGGTGAGCTTTTAGTAATGGATCATCCATTGGTTAATGAATACTATGAGTATGCTTTAAAGCAACGTATTCTAGAAAATATGATTTTTGCAGGTGAGCAAGTATCTCAACAACTTAATCTGATTGAGGTACGTTTACGTGCTGCAAGAAACAATGCACTATCATTTGTCAACACTCCAAATTATGCAGAGCTGCAGAAGATTTGGAAGATGAATAGAAAGGCGCAGTATGACAAATATGTCAACATGTTTAAGAGTACACCAACCATAAGGTAAGATGGCAAAAAAGAAGAATACTACTTCAAAGGCAGCTAATGCTGCTATGCAGATCCATACAGACTCTTTTGTAAAGGGGATGGTGCAAGATGTCAATGAATCTTTTCAGACAGCTGGTACGTGGCCGCATGCAAGAAACGCAGTAAATAATTCTACAGAAGGAGATGTTGGTACATTAGAAAATGAAGCATCTACTAAGCTCTGTGTTGAAGTCCCTTATGATGTAATTGGACAGATCCATCTATATGATGATAAGTGGGCAATCTTTACTACTGATGATGTCAATAGTGAAATTGGCATGTTTGATGAAAGTCAGTGTTCTTATACTAAGATTGTCAATGACTCAGTACTAGCATTTGATAGAAATCATTTGATTAAAGGAGCTGCTAAAGAAAACTATGATTGTACTTGGCAGTTGTACTGGGATGATGGTAAGAATCCATCAAGAACTTTAAACATTGATGACATTCCTTACAAGGTTACTAAAACCGTAGTGGATGATTGTGTAGTAGAAACTCCTACTGATAAGCTAGATGAAGACCAAATCCGTTTAGCAAGACTAATGGATACTCCTTGTATTACTATTGAGCAAGGAGAAGTAGGTACACTGCTTAATGGTACTTACCAAGTATATATTGCTTACTCTGTAAATGGTACAAGAGTTAGTGACTACATGGCTGCTTCTAATTTGCAGTCTATTTTCTTTCATGAAAATGCAGCAGGTTCTATTGAAGTTAATATTGAGGGTCTGGATACAGAACGTTTTGATGAGTTTGAGCTTGCTGTTGTAACATTTATCAATCAGCAAACAAGTGCTTCTACATTTGGATATTACTCTACACAGACAAAACGTATAACTATTGATAGTATAGATCAGCGTTTAGTAGCTATTCCATTAAGTATGCTTCTTTTACGTAAGCCTGCTTATGAAAAGTCTGATGCTATGTATACCGTTACCAACTACTTGCTAAGAGTTGGTGTATCAGATAAGTTTGATTTTAACTACCAGCCTTTGGCTAATAAAATTAAAGCTAATTGGGTTGCTGTAGAATATGATGCAGACTACTACAGAGATGGTGGTAGTAATACTGGTTACATGCGTGATGAGCAGTATGCATTTTTTATTAGATGGATCTATAACACTGGAGAAAAATCTAGTTCTTATCATATTCCTGGTAGACAAACTTTGTCAGGAGATAGACAGCTTTTAGCTCCAGATGGTACAGAGATTTGGGAAGATACTCTGCAAGAAAAGTGGCGTGTATATAACACGGCTACAGTAACTAGCATTCAAACTGAAAACTTACCAGACGGTGGTAAAGTAGTTAAGAGAGGTAAGATGGGTTACTGGGAGTCTACTGAAAGATATCCTGATAACAAACCTGTAGTATGGGAAGATCTTTGTGGTAAACCTATTCGTCACCATAAGATGCCAGATGATTGTATTATTCCTAGACATAACGAGGGTGGTACAAAGATTAACGTATTAGGTGTAGAGTTTACTAATATCAAACCTCCTGTGGATAATGATGGTAATCTGATTCCTGGTATTGTAGGTTATGAGATTCTTAGAGGATCTAGAAAAGGTAATAAGTCTATTATTGCTAAGGGTCTTCTTAACAATATGTTTGAATACAGTATTCCAGGTAAAGATGCAATTACGGGAATGTATCCTAACTATCCATTTAATGATCTTAGACCGGACCCATATCTTACAAAATACTTTCCTGAAGATGGTAGATTAGATCAAGTAAGACGTAATAAGAATAATGAATTTGCAATAGACACTTATAGCAAACGTCATTTTACATTTCATTCTCCTGATACACAATTTAAACATCCTTTTTTATCTGGAACAGAACTGCGTATATATGGAGATGCTGTAGGTTCTTCTGAGGGTCAGTTTATAGATCCTTACAAACATCCTGAGCACAAGATGTTAGGAGACACTGTAATGCTTATTGCTGTTTTACTAGGCTTAGGAAATGTTATTAGAGGTATGTCTGGAGAGACTACACGAAAAGTTACTTTTCCTAAAGTAGCGGGAGGAAATATTACAGGTGCCGCTGGAGCTGCTGCAGGGATAGCTGCAGCTATAACTGAGGGAGGTTTACAAGCAACGGGTGTAAACTTTTTAACTAAAATAACAAGTAGTGATACAGCTTCTAAATTATTAAAATATGGAGCTAGTGTTGCTTTTGGAGGCGAATATGAAGAAACAACTACGGGTTCTGCATACAGTGAGTTACCCCCATTTTTAAAATTATTTTCAATTGTACCAGCCTTCTTGACATTTACACAGATGGGTACAGATGCTGCATTAGATCTTATTTATAATATGCTGGGTTACCGTCAGTATGGACTACAGCACATTGCTTATGGTAAGTATGATAAGTTTGTATGTACTACATCTGGCAACAAAAGAAGAAAGCTTGATAAAGGTATCTATCTGAAGAATCAAAACTATTCATTTGGTACAGATAGAAGTATCAATAACTTTATGCGTAGTAGAACTGTTGCGTTAGAAGTTGCTAAAAATATTGCAGATCCGGTTACTCCAGATACTAGTAAGTATACATTGGGTAGCAGACAGTATTGGGATTTAGATCTTAAGGATGTAAAAAATCAAGTTTTTAATTCAGTTATTTCATCTAAGTATGTTGGTATTAAGATTCAGAATGAGAATCAGTATGGTCAACTAGATAGCATTCATCAATCTTTAACATCATGTGCCCAGGTTTTACCAAATACCTACAGTGTAAATAGTGAGTTTAAAACTCCTGTTCTATTTGGAGGAGACATTTACATTACTAGATACACTGAAAAGAATACAATGTTCTTCTTTAATGATTGGTTAGCCGGTAAAGAATTTCAAGATGGTGAAGAATATGATTACCGTCAGCATATTAATATACCGTATCCTAGATACTATGCTAACACTCGGAAATACAGATTTGATAATTTTGTAGAAGGATTAAGTCAAAGCTTATTTACTCTTACAGGTATTAAAAATTTACTTACAGGATTTCAAAAGGAAGATGACGTACAAGATCAAATTGACACGTTACCGTCTGACTTTCATAACTTGGATAGAAAGAAATCCCCTAATGGTTTGTTTAGAGCTAAAGGATGGTTCTATTTATTTAACTCAGGTGTTAAAGACTTCTTTGTAGAATCAGAAATTAACTGTGGCTACAGAGATCATGATGATAAGCCTACTACACGTCACTATGACGACAGAGAATACACAGACTTACAACGTATCTTCCGTGCAGATGAGATTACTGCGGGTAACCACTTTAAGTATGACTTCTCTCTATCAGCTGGATATTACTTTACTACAAATGCTACTGTGGGTAATATTCAGACTAGAGACTATGATCCTGAGATATCAGAGACATGTCATACCTACTACCCTAACAGATTGATATACTCTCTGCCACAAGAGCAAACTCTTAAAGTTGATAATTGGAGGACCTTCCTGGTAAACAACTATCAAGATTTTAAGAGCCCCCTTACAGCAGTTAAACCTATTGGTGACGCTGGTGCATTAATTATGCTACGTAGAGAATCTCCTATGTTCTTTGCTGGTAATGATACTATCCAATCTACAGATGGGTTAGAGATTACTATTGGAGATGGAGGTTTATTTGATTCACGTCAGAAGATTAGAAACGTAGTTAATACTGATGCTTCATATGAATATGGTAGTTGTCAGAATAGATTAGCTATTAGTGCTACTCCTGCGGGTATCTTCTATGTATCACAGAACCAAGGTAAGGTTTTCTCTTATGGTAAGTCACTACAAGACTTAACAGGTGCTGGTATGAAGTGGTGGTTCTCTAAGTACTTACCTTATCAAATTAAACAGGACTTCCCTGAGTTTGATCTTGTAGATAATTCTGTGAATGGGGTAGCAGTTTCTACTATCTATGATAATAGAAATGACATCTTATATATTACTAAGAAAGATTACAAAGTACGTCCTGAATATAAGGGTAAACTAGAGTGGATTAAAAATAACATCTTCTCTGTGGGTAATGCAAGAGTAGAGCTGGGTGATAGTAGATTCTTTGATGACGCTAGTTGGACTATTAGTTATGATGTTAAGGCTAAAGCATGGATCTCATTCCATGACTGGCATCCAGATGTATTGTTACCAGGTAAGAATCTATTTATGAGTGTTAAGGATAAAAAGATCTGGAAGCACAATAATAGATGTGATAGCTTCTGTAACTTCTACGGTAAAGACTACCCGTTTGAAGTAGAACAGATTATTAATACTGGTCAAATGGTTTCTACTATTAGAAGCTTTGAGTATCAGCTAGAGTGTTATCAATACAAGGAGAACTGTAAAGATGAGTTTCATATTCTAGACGCAAACTTTGATAGAGCTGTAGTATACAACTCTGAACAAGTATCAGGTATGCTTAATCTAAACATTTCTCCTAAGAATGACCCTCAAGGAATTTTAGGCTACCCTAAAATAAATATTGCAAGTATTGATATCTTGTATAGCAAAGAAGAAAATAAATATAGATTCAATCAGTTCTGGGATATTACTAAAGATAGAGGTGAGTTTAGCAATGTAACTCGTAATGTATGGGATACACAACCAAATGGTTATATTAGAACTCTTAACAACTTCAATCTAGACTACACTAAAGATGCACATGAGCATAAGAAGTTCCGTCACTATAATAACAGATTGTTCTTAAGAAAGAATGTATCAGGAAGAACTAAGATGAGACTAAGATTAACCAACGCTAAGCTTAACATTTCCCATAGATAATGAAAGGCCGGATCACCAAAACAGGATACAGAAGAAACTCACCAGATGTGGGTAATGACTTCAATATTATTCCCAGTAATAGGATTAGTATGAAAGATGTAGACTTTCCTGTGTTGGGTATTGATAACTTGGGCAATACTCAATTAATGCATCCCGGAGGAGAGTATGAATATCAAGGAGATTATGTCACAGAGCTCCCTATGTATGGTTCTGGTGGCCTCACTCAGTGGTTTGCCGAGGAATGGGTGGACATTAAGACTGGTAAAAAATGTGGTAGATCTGGAAAAGATAAAAAGGGAAGACCTTACCCAGCGTGTAGACCAAGCAAAAGAGTAAACAAGACAACACCTAAGACTAAAGGTGAGATGTCCGCAGCTGAGAAAGCTAAGTTTAAAAGAAAGAAGAAGTCAGGTAAACGTATTGATTATAATCATAAGCGTGAACTAGGAGGTTCTCTACCAAAAGCTCAAGAAGGTAATGGTGAAACTCCATTAACAAGAAAAGAAATTTTCAATGTGCCAAGAACTATGGCGTATGAAGATGGTAAAATGGTTGTCCAAGACAAACCTATTTGGGATGGTTTTCTTGATGAAACTACTGTAACAGCTTCACGGCTACCTAGTCCAGAATTTAATCTTGGACCACAAGCAACCATATCACAGTATACACCTCCCTCTAACAGAGAGTATTTATTAAACAAGCTTGAAAATCCAATGACAGCATTGGGTTATATTCTTGGAGGTAAGGATATGCCAAATAAGATAGGCAGAGAAAATGCTTTTGATTATGCTGTTGATGTTGTTAATCCTTTAACATATATCAATACACTTGGTGATATATATGAAAGCGTAAGTGAAGGTGATATTATAGGAGCTGGTATTGATGCTATTACTCTTGCACCTATAGTACCTACAGCTGTAAAACAAGGAAAAAATTTATTACGAAGATCTGTTCAAGTAGGAAATAAATATGTAAGTCCTCTTAGTTATAAAAGACTTTATCAGTTTAATCCTTTTGCTAACCAACGTCCTCCATTTATAACAGTAGTTAGAACTCAAATGCCTGGTCAAACGGGTAAACTAGTTATGGGTCAATACTATGATGACTTAGCAAGTCAAGGAAAAAAGTTAAACTGGAGGCAAAATTTAGATAGAAACTCTTCCAGAAGATTTGGGTGGGGGAGAGGATTTTCATCTGATGCTGGTGATATAATAAACTATAGTCGTCCTTCAATGACGGCTTATAGAGGTTATGACTCTAATCTAATAAATCCTGAATTGCTAATTAAAAGGCTTCCTACTAGTTATTTAGATGACTTCATGGTTGCCAATTTAAGTTCTAATGCACAAAAGGCTTATGGTTCTGGTAAAAAGTTTTCAGAATTTATATTACCTATAGAGGATGTTATAAGTGCAGAAACAAGAGCACTTTCAAAAGAAGCATATGATGAAATACGAAATATACGTAATGCTGAATTAACACCGCACTGGCTTAAAGGCTTTCAAGAAGTTAAAGCTTTAGGAGGTTCATTACCATCTTACCAGACTAGAGGTGAGGTAAACTTTCAAAGCTTAGATCCTAGGTTACAAAATGGATACAACAGTACTGATGCTACTTATGTAAGACAAGATCTAGTAAACCCTTATATTGTAAATAGAAGTGAAACCCAGAGGCTTATAGATGAAAGCGTTCCTCAAACGATTACTACTTATGTTCCTCCAGAACCCAAAGAATGGTTGTTAAACAAGGCTGCTAATCCTGTAGCTACTCTAGGATATATAGCAAGAGGGCAGCGTATACCAGATAGGATAAATAATGACAATAAAGAAAATGCATTAGATTATGCTTTTGATATAATTAATCCTGGGGCTTGGGCAAACTATGCTGCACAATCAGAAAAAGATTTTTTAAGCGGAGATATAGTAGGGGGAACTCTTAATGCTATAAGTGCAATTCCTGCAGTTCCTGCGGCTGCTGGTACAGCTACTAAAACTACATTTAATTTAGCTAAAGGTACTCCTATTAAAAGCAGTTTTAATTTAGTTAAGACAGCAGCACCAGCGTCTAAACCAGCTACATTAATTAGTGGAAGATTGCCAGAAGGTGTAAAAAAATGGATAAGGGGTTTAGATCAGGGTCAAGTTCCTGAATATATTATCGGGATTGAAAAAGGAATCAATGACGTTTTAGGAATAGGAGTTCCTAGAAGACCATTCTTTGAAACTTTTCCAATAACCCGTTCTCAACGTTTAGCAGTTGAGGGCTTACAAGATGCAGCAGCCTTAGAAGCAGAGGCTTTTGTTAAAGCTTATACTCATGATGGAACACAGCTACAACCATGGGTTGTTAGGAAACTAGAAGACTGGGCTCCAGGAGCAACCTGGCAAACCAATCTGAGAAATCAACCTCACTTAAGAAATAAAAGAGTAGTTCTTACAGATACAAGACTTGGTAGAAGAAGCCCTCTTTTAACTGCTGAGGAGGCGGTAGGTGTTGGTCAGAAAAGAATAGATACACGTGGATTTGCCAATATGGGTCTAGGTGATAACATGATAACTTATAGAAACCAGGGTTGGTATTTCAACAGACCGTCAGATATAGCGGAGGTTGTTGCACATGAGGGGGCTCATGGTTTACCGCAGAGTATATTAGATACACGAGGTATACCATTAGGGACTCATATGAGTGTGTGGAATGATAATCTTAATTATTTTGCTAATCCGGCTTATAATCCTAAATGGGCTTCAAGTGTAACTGACGCTCATAATGTAACTAAAAACTTTACGCCTAATCCATTTCAAAATCCTTCAAGAGCTTGGGATGCAGCTCCCATAGAATTTGATGCGGAAAAACTAGCAACAAGATTTAAATTATATAAAGATTGGCAAAGCAAGGGAGCTAATATGTCTCCAGAAACTTTCTTAAGATTAGAGAGTGAGAGTATAAATCCATTTAGACTGAATAAAATTCCAGGTATGAGTGGTCCTATAGGATTTGATCCAGAAGCATTTCAAGCTTATTATAAAGGTCAGTTAAGTAGGCACCTTATTAATCCTAACATGCCGGTTAGAGAATTTAATACAATGAATAAGTTTTATAGAAGAGGTGGTCAGTTGCCTAGATATCAAACAAAAGGAGAAACCCCTTTAACAAGGGATGAGATCTTTAATATTCCTAGAACTATTAGATATGAGAATAGTGATATGGTTGTCCAAGACAAGCCTATCTGGGATGGTATGCTTGATGAAGTCACTGTTACTCCTACTACTGCATCTGAGTATGCTTGGCAAGAAAACAGAGCCAATCAATCTACTGGTGGTTTAGAACCTGTATATCCTATATTTGATCTAATGAGTTCAGGCTTAAGAGCACCGCTTACTAAAGGGGCCAAGGCTGTGCAAGGTGCTTTAACTTCTGAAAAAACTTTAGGAGCTTTAGCAAGATCACAGTACGTTCCTAAATTTACAAAGCCGAGCTTAATAAAAAATTATAAATCTAGATTTCCAAATGTAGATTTGCGGGGTACAGGTACTGGTAATTATAGCAAACTTGGGGTTAATGAATTAGGATTAGGTGTAGATGATTTTGGATCTCTCACTAATTATGAACGTAGTGCTATTTCTCAAGTAAATCAAACTCAACCAGCTGATGAAGTCTTTAATACATTTGTTCAGAGATATGCAGACTTTAATACTGATAATGCTTTAGCAAATCAATTGGCAGATTTTTCAAGACGTAATCCCAGAACTAAGTTTGAAATAAATCTTGGTAGAGATGTTACACCGTCTAAAAAAATGCAAGAAATATTTAATGATCCTGAATTAAATGTTCATAATGTTTTTAGTTATGAGTCTTCAGGTCCTATTAATTTTGTAAATAAATGGGGAAACGAGAGTAGACGTTTTTATGATTCATCAGCTCGTAATGCTGCTGGAGAGTTTGAAAAAAATTTAAGAAGCTATGGTCAACAAGGTTTTTATGCTGCTAATGTTCCTATGGGAAAACCTGTAAAACAGGCGTTAACTTATAATAAAGACGGTAGAGTATTTGATTATGTAAGAGAAACAGTACCTGTTTCAGATTTTGTAGTAAATAAAGGATTAATGAATCCTGATGTTATAGGAAATTTTTCTCGCTATAGAGGAGCTGGTGATATGGCAAATCAGCATAACTTTTTATTAGGTATTACTAACAGTCCATCTGTTATTATATCTGGTAATAAGGGTTTTGCTGGATTAAAAGGCGGTAATAAAATTAGAGAAAGAATAGGAGGGTTAATTACTCCTACAGGGGGCAAGGCTGTTTCTTCTCACAATAAACAAGTTGTTCCTTTACTAAAGCAAGAGTTTAATTTGTCTAAACCATTTGAAGGAACATTTATGAAGTCGCCTAGTATTTTAGAAACTTATTATAACAGTAGAGGTCAAGCATCACCATATACTAACTTCCCTGGTATATTAGATATTGATGACTTGTTTACAACCGGAAAATCACAATTTGCAAAAGGAGGAGAGTTATCAAAAGCTCAATTGGGTAACGGTGAAAAGCATACTGTAGAATCAGGTGAAACATTTTATGGCATTGCTAATCAGAACGGTATTGCTTGGGAAGATCTAGTTAGTGCTAACCCAGGTATTGATATAGAAAAACTTTCAGTTGGTCAGATTATTAATATCCCATCTGTTTCAAAATCAGGTGGTGTAAAAATTACATATTCAGATCCTGAACTTAATATTCTTCAGCAAGAAAGAGAGCTTGGAAATATAAAACAATCAGAGCCAGAACAGGTAGAAGAGGTTAAAATTACAAAGCAACCTGTTGAAACTAAAACTACTCAGGCATATGATGGTCCTGGTTATTTTCCAGAAGCGTTACTACTTAAGCAAGCATATAAAGAATCTACATTTAATCCAGCTGCTCAATCTAAGATTAAAAATCCGGCTCAAGGATTTGCACAGTTTAGACCTATTACTGTAAGAGAATTACAGAGACTAGGGTTTGCTGATGAGACATTTGATCCTTTTGATTACACTCAATCTATTGGTGCTCAAAGAGATTATATGAACTATTTGTATACTAGACCGTGGATAGATAAACCTAATCAATCTGAAGAGGTGAGATTAGCAAAAACTTTAGCCGCATATAATTGGGGACCAGAAGTATTTAAGACATTCTTGACTAATAAGAAAGCAGCTGGAGTAGATATATATAACTCCTTAGATTGGGTAGATCAATTACCTGGAGAAACCGGTGACTATATTAATAAGATTTTATTAGATAGTGATGAGCAATTTCAGGCAGACTATCAAAAAGCTCTTAAAGATACTGCTAACTTAAAGTACATTAATCTTTATAATCTAAAAGCCGGAGGAGAATCTCTACCAGCATTTGATGATTATGATACGTTTGATAGAGCTTGGTTAGCTGCAAGAAAGAAATTAGGCCGTGGTAAGCAGTTTATGTATGGCGGTAAAGTAAGAAGTACAGATACCTAAATCCCTAAAAATCTGGATTTCTGCTATAATTTTCGTATATTATAAATGAGATATCGTAACTAGTTATGTCAAAAAATATTCCCACAAATAAGAAGCTTTATGCTAGAGTAAAAGCAGAAGCTAAAAAGAAGTTTGATAGATGGCCTTCTGCCTACGCATCTGCCTGGCTTGTAAAAGAATACAAGAAACGTGGTGGAGGTTATAGAAAAGCTGAAGAAGGAATGGAAGTTCCTGAGTATGGTTACGGTGGTGGTATGAACTATGCAGACTATGCTTACATGTATGGTGGTGAAGATACAGACATGGTGGAATATGCTAAGGGTGGTGGGATACCTGAGCGTTACAAGAAGATGGGATTTACTAAAGTAGGTGTAAAGAAAAAGTCTACACGTCCTGGTAAAAAATGGATGGTACTTGCTAAGAAAGGAGACAAGTACAAAGTAGTACACGGTGGCTTTAAAGGAATGAAAGACTTTAAGCAACACGGTTCTGCTAAAAGAAAGAAAAGATTCTGGGATAGAATGGGTGGTAGAGATTCTGCTAAAGCTAAAGATCCATTTAGTCCACTATACTGGCACAAAAGATTTGGTACTTGGGAAGCTGGTGGTGAATTCCAACCTCATATGATGTATGATCCTAAAACAGGTAAAGGCTATGAAGCTAATAAACCTGAAGACCATAAGCGTATGGCGGCTATGGGTTACTTGCATGAAGATGAAATGCAAGAAATGCGTGCAGGTGGTGAGTACTTTAACGAAGACTCTATGGACTTCTATTCTAAAGGTGGCGGCACAGATAATCCAGGATTTAAAGCATTACCTCCAGAAGTACAGCAAAATATTTTAGACAATATGGGTATTGGTGGTGAGTGCTATGCTTGTGGTGGTCAAAAGAAATATCAGTTTGGTGGTAAGCCTCCAAATCCATTTACTCAAGAAGAATTGGATTATATGGAGAGTATGTATAAACAACCTGATCTAGAATACTTACCTTATCCAGATGATACTAGTAACTTAGATGTAATGTACTCAGACCCAATTGTAGAATTATCAGACCCATTTATAGAATTAGATGAGGTAACAGTAACAGATACTAGACTTGGTGGTTTAAAGCCTAGGCCAATTCCAGATATGACTCCGGAAATGTCAGAGCCAAGTTTAATGCCTGTAACACTTCCAGAAAGAGTAGAGTCTTATATAGAAGATCCAATGGAGGATCCAACGGAAGATCTAATAGAAGATCCAGAAGAAGAGAAAAAGGATAAGCCTAATAGAAAGTTGCAGTGGGCTATGAGTAGAATTGCTATGGCTAATGCAGCAAATCGGTTTATGGAAAATAATGCAGCCCGTAAACGAGAAGCAATGCAAAGACAGAATCTTCTTACTGATAACTTTGTACCAATGATTACAGGTAATGATAGAGGAGACTATGATATAAATACAGGTATCTTTAGACCTGATGATTATGTACCTACACAGTTCCAATCTTTTATGGCAAGGGGTGGACAAATTGGTATGGTGGATGAAGACATATTACAAGAACTTATTGCAGCAGGTGCTGACATTGAAATCTTAGACTGATGAAGAAGATCAAAATTAATAAACTTCCTAAAGGCTTCCACAGAATGCCAGACGGTAGAATCATGAGAGACTCAGACCACCAGAAAATGCAAGCTGGTGGTCAACCTGTTTTAGGACCAACACCTAGATCAGCAGCTAATCTTGAAGCTGAAAAGGGAGAAACTGTTGTAACAGATCTTGATAACAACAACATTCCAGAAAAATATAATATTGGTGGTAAGAAGCACAGTGAAGGTGGTACACCTCTTAACCTTCCCCCAAAGTCATTTATATTTTCTGATCATAGATCTATGGCTATTAAGGGAGATGAGCTTAAAAAGTTTATTCCAGGCACAAGTAAAAAGTCTATGACTCCTGCACAGATCTCTAAGCTTAAGAAATTTGATATGACTGGAGATAATGAAGTCTTAAAGGATGAGAACGCAGACATGATGGCTAAGGCTACTGCTGAACGTAATATTCAGTCTAAACTTGTAGGTTTAGGTGAACTGGCAATGGCTCAAGAATCTAAGAAAGATTTTAAAGATGGTATTCCAGAAATTGCTTTACCATTCTTAAAGCGTAAGGGTGTTACTCCTGAGCAAGTTGAAATGATTAATGCTGAAATGGAACAAGTAGGCATGATGCAAGAAATGATTGCTAAGTTTGGTAAAGAGGTTTATGCAAAAGGTGGAGAAAAGAAAAAGCTTACTAAATATCAAACTAGAGGTCAAGTCCCTGAACAAAAGATTGTTAAAAGAAACGGTAAGATATATTTAGAAGATCCTAATAGACCAGGTACATACGTAGAAGCTGTAGAAGTTGCTAACAAGCCTGGTACTTACGTTCCAGTTGAAGCCACTACTAGAACAATTGAGGGTAGCGGTAAAAGAACTATTGGTAACTTCACTAAAGATTATTCTGGTCTAGAGCAGTTATTGCAGACTGAAGAGTTTGCTCCTTTACTTGATGCGGCGTATGAAGCTTATCTTCAAGATGACAAAGATAATTTCGGAGGTGTGGATCAGAATGCAACTAAAGAAGAGGTACTTGATGCACTTCTTAAGATGCAATATCAAAACTATACCTTTAGAGAAAATAATGTACCTATTGATGAGGTTACTTGGGATAATGAAGGTAATGCTAATGAAAACGCTGAATATTTTAAAGCTGTTGAAAAGCTGGGTATTGAGCCTTTAACACGTGAAGAAATTGCTAGAGCACAAGGTTTAGCACTAACTCTTTCTGCATTGAAAGCTGATCCTAGATTCCAAAACAATGAACTGGTTCAGAGAATGCAATTTTCAGCAGAGGGTGAAGAAGGCGCTCTATCTAATAGAGATTCTATTTATGGTGATAACACTGCAAGAACATTTTTGTCTTTAGCAGATGTTGAGATTGAACCAGAAAAAGAAAAAATTGTACCTGGTGAAATTGTAATAAAAGATACTCCGGATGATACTAGTAGAGGTCCATATCCTGAAGATCTTATTAATATTGGAGCAGTTGCTCTTACAAGGATTCCTAGAGAGTATGGTTATACTCAAAGACTACAACCATTCTTACCGGACCCTGTATTTCTAGATCCAGAAAGAGAGTTACAAGCTAACCAAGAAGTATACAATACTGCAGCTAATACATTAGCTCTTACTGGAAGATCTAATCAGCTAGCGGGTAATTTATCTTTACTTCAAGGTAAGATGCTAGAAGGGCAAGCAAACACTTTAGCAAAGTATTCTAATGCTAATAGTCAAATAGCTAATCAGTTTGAATTGATTAGAAATGATTATTTAAATAAATTTGGTCAATATAATGCTGCTCAAAATAGACAACAGGCAATAGATACTGCAGTATTAAATGAGGGTTATGCTGCACAAAGAAATCAGAAGTTGGAAAACATGTCTGAGGCTTTGAATCAGGCTAGTAATAATATGAGAATCCAGAAGCTTATAAATGATAGTCATACCAACTATTCATATGATCCTGTAACTGGAGGTGTTATTTTTACTGGTAGTGGTATTCCGACAGCTGATGAGATTGCAGAAATGCAAAGACTTCAGCAAGAAGCTTTAGCTAATATGCCAAGAACTAAAGAAGAACCTGCGCAAGCTAGGTATGGTGGTGAGCGTTTTAGAAGAGACTTACTCAAAAGATTTATTAAGTAATAAACTTTAAGGGTTTATTAAACTTAATACATTTTTTATTATATTGTAATATAAGAATATGGCAACGTTTATACCAGAAGTACAGGCAAATCTACCAGAGGTGAAGTTATATACTCCACCTTTTGAGTTGATATCTAATTTTCTAGATGTTAAGCAGGAAAAGTATAATGCTGCTGCTTTGCAGATAGGAGGTATTCGTGCTCAATTAGCTGCACTCCCTTTAACTCTTGAAGAAAACATTCAAAGAAGAGATCAGTTTATGAATGATGCTGATGCTCAGGTTAAAAAGCTTGCTGAAGTAGATCTCAGTCTTCCAGAAAATTACCAAGCTGCACGTGATATTTTTAATCCATTACTAAAGGATGAGGATATCATGACTGATATGACCTTTACTATTAATCAGCAAGCATTGGTTGCTGCTAATCAAAGGTTCAAGAATAGTTCTGAAGAAGAAGATAGAAAGAGATACAATCCCAACAATGATGCTTTTGTTGCTCTTAAACGTCAGGAGTTTATTAATAGTGATCCTCAACGTAGAAAAGAGCTAGCAGGTCAGAGAAGTCAGTTTGTTAATAACGTTAACATATTTGAGATTGCTCAAGAGATAGCTAAAGAAAACGGTTTGAGTATTGAGTGGACTTCTAATCCAACTACTAAGGGTGGTGCAGTTCCTCAAGTAATTTTTAAAGGTAAAAACGGTGAGCCTGTTATTGGACACGCTTACAATAAGCTTATGGGTATTCTTGGTAATAACCCATATGTTAAAGAATACTATAACCAGCTTGGTTATATCAATGTACAATCAGAGCTTCAAACACTTATCCCTCAAATGGGATATGATGCTGCTGTACAACAAGTAGCTGCTAGATATCAGTCATTAGATCAAAGCCCTGGAGAAAATGCTGAAAGACTAGCAGAAGCAGAAAGTAATAAATATGTTGCAGCTTCAGTAGTAGCTACAGCAGAAGATAAAATTAGTAAGTCTGGGGTTATTCCAGGTTCTAAACAGCATTTAGAGTATGTGCAGTCTGTAAATAATCTAGCAGGTGCTACAGAAGAAGTCTCAAATATTGTAGCTAAATCTTACGGTACTTCAATTGGTCAAGCACAATCATTACAAGAGCTCTATCGTATTGCTGCTGATTTAAGTTTTAAAATAGACTTACAGAACGCTTCTATTGATATGGCGATGAGTAACTCTAGTAGAGAGCTTATTCAGAATCCTTTATTCTTAACTGGTTTGAAATTGAGAGAAGCCAGAGCAAAAGAATATGCTGCTTATAGTAAAGGTGCTGGTACTTCAGACGGTGCTTCTGGAGGTGGTAGTTATCAAGAAAGAAGAGCTGCACTTACAGGTAATACAAGCGTTGCAGAAACTCCTGAAGGAGATAATAAAATTGAAGCTGTACTTGATGTCTTAGGTAAAGATGCAGATGAACTTTTGATTGGTGATCAAAGTTTATTTGCTCAAGCTATTGAAGCATATGTTTCTGCTGGTGGTAAGTTTGAAGGAATAGGTGGGGGTAATGTTGCTACTAAAGTTCTTACAGAGATAAATAACTTAGTAGAAGCTGGTAATAAAGAAGGAGCACTAGCTAGAATGTCAGACTACATGGCAATCATGAAAACTTCTATTGATAATGGAGTTATTACTGGTCCCGCAGCTGTAAAATACAATGAGCTAGTACAAGTTAAAACCGAGTTAGATAATAGGTATACTAGATTTAGAGAGTCTTTATCCGCAATAGTTCCTGCTTTTGTAGATCAAGAAGCCTTTAGAGAAGACGGTATGTTTGCGGGTAATCCAGAAGTTGCTGAAATTCTTAACTATATTGTAGATGAAAACGGTGTAGTAAGAGATAAAAAAGAGTATAAAGATGCTCTTCAAGAGGCAGTAAATAATGGAGAGCTAAGTGACATAACCGTTCAATGGCTAAGTCAAGGAGCCACTCTTACAGCTACCGATGATGTCATTAATAAAAAAGCTGCTGAAATATTTAGTGCCGGAATTAAAGATGGTACTATAAAAGTAAGCGGTTTAAAATATGATGAGGCAACCGGTAAAACAATGATACTTCAAAGAGATGGTAAGTGGTATGAGTATTCAGGCCCTACTGGATATGATAGAGGTATGAATAGCCCTACAAGAATTGCTTCTCAACAAGCTTATAAATTAGCTGAACAATATTATACTCAAAATCCTGATGAGCTCTATGACCAAGCAGGTCAGCGTGTAGGGATGAAGGTGATGGATATATATGATGACATGTATTTCTCTTTTTCTAGATTGTATGATCAAGCTGGAAACTATTCTCCTGTAAATGCTGGGGTTACTCAGATTGATAATGGGTCTTATGCTGTAGAAAGACTTAGCACTACCAAACTTATAACGCCTACTGGAGATATTGATTATAGAAGAGGCGTTGAAGGAATGATGCTGATGGCAGAGGGTGCTGTAGTAAATAGTCAAGCTTATATGTATTCTGGTACCATTAGAGACGTTATTGGAGGTAGAGAGAAAGTTACCCCTGGAATGAAAGAAAATGGAGCAGTAATTCAAGATGGAGAAGTCTCTGACGCTTATACTTTTTGGAATGCTTTCCAAGAAGACTATGGTCAAGAAGTATCAAATGAAAAGAAAGATGGAAGTACATCAGCTAGAGGAAGACTTACTACAATTAACAATATAAATATTGGTGGCGAAAGATTTACGGCTATAGAGCTTACTCCAGAACAAGATTGGGTTGCTAATAATTTTACTAATACTGATGGAGGAGCAGCCGGTAAACTTGATAGTGAGATTAGATCAGTTACTGTATTAATTCCACAATCTGTTGCTGCTAGTCAAATGAATCTTCCTTCTACAGCTGATGAGGTATTATATAGCAGCGTTTTAAATGAAGGATATGAGATGAATATTCCTAACGTAGCAGATGGTGGAATCCGATTAAACAGTAAAGGGCAGCTTGAGTTTGATGTTTATTATCAGGAGTTTAACCCAGAAACGGGTAAGTATACTAGAAAGCCCTATCCAAATAATGGAGTTCTTCAAAATAATACGTTACCAAACTTTGTTAGTTATTACGATGATGTTATCAATATGATTAACATTGTAAGCGCCTATAACCAGGCAGCTGTGACTCAATACAATCAGGAGAATGGTGGGGTAAATGACCCAGATGCTTTAAAGAACTAAGTTATGGAAGATAACAGATTTGAAACTCTTCCTACTCACTCTAGCATTGGAGAAGCAGCAGCTGAAGAGTCAGCTAAATTTGGTACTGTAGGATCATTTGGTCTAGGTAGTACGAGTGGTTATCCTTCAGGTTCTTCAATTAATACTGATGGTAAAAGAATATTACCTGATTCACCATTAAGTAGTGTGGCAGGAGGTATAATTGGATTTGATCCTGGTGCAAGAAACCTTGATAGATATAAAGATAGCCCGGCATATAAGAAGTTAGGATTTTCTGTATTAAGAGATAACGAAGAGTATTACAATGCTAATAGTAGTTGGCTAGATGACGCCCGCAGAGCATTTAAACTTCATAACTTTGGGGCGGGGTTTGCTCAAGGATTTGTAAGTAACTATGAAGGTCTTAGTACTATTGGTAGCGGTAATATGTTTAACCCTGCTGCAATAGACAGACGTAAAGGTATACTTGCTGAAGAAGCGGCTGCAAGATCAATGTCTACTAGAGGAGGGTTTGGTCAATCTGCAATTAATATTCCTTACAACCTTAACTACACCCTTGGTATTGTTACTTCTATTGTTGCTGAAGATTTACTATTAGCTGCAGCAGCTCCAGAAACATTTGGTGGATCTTTAGCATATGCTGGATACAGAACTGTAAAAGGTGGTGCAAGAGCCCTTAAAAGTTTATATCAGACTGTAAAAACAGCAGACAATATAAAAGATGTCGTTAAGCTTAAAGATGTATACTATGGTACTAAAGCTGGAATTGGTGCATTAGGTCAAGCCTTTGTACCAAACACCGGTAGACTTACTTATGGAGCTTATCAAGCATCTACTAAAGCAACCGCTTTGGGTAAAACTGGGGATGCGTTAAAAGATCTATTTAGTATTAGAGGATTTGGTGCAGGTTATAGAGACTTTAGAATGGTGTCTTTAGCTGTAGATGAATCTAATGTAGAAGCGGCTGGTGTAAGAAACCAGATGGAAGACAAGTTAATTAGACAATATGTTCAGTCTGAGGGGTCTTTGCCACAGGGAGAAGCTATGAGAAAGATTATGCAGACAGCACAGGATGCTTCTGTTAAAGATTACTTTGCCAATCTTCCTGTTATCTACGCTACTAACGCTATTACATTTAACTCATTAACTTTACCTTACAGTTTAACTGGTAACACATTAAGAGTTGCGTCAGCAAGAGGTCAGCATTTATTTGCAAAAGCAGTGGGTACTAAAGTAGAAGCTGAAATTCTCTCCACTAGACAACTTATAGGTAAAGCTTTTACAGATAGCAACTACAGAAAATATGCATTAGGTACTGCTTTTAATTATATGAAGGCTAACCTTTCTGAAGGTTTCCAGGAATTATATCAAGAAGGGGCTTCTGCGTCACTAGAAGACTACTACACTAATAAATACTTTAGTGCAGAAGGACTGGCCGGTAAAGCCATTAATCTTAGTATTAAAAAAGGTTTAGAAGATCAGCTAAGCCAGCAAGGACTTGAAGCATTCTTAGGAGGTTTCTTGGGTGGTGCTGGTGTGCAAGGTGTAGGAGCTGGAGTACAAAAACTTAGAGTAGGTGCTGCAGTAGTTGGTGGTAAGTTTAGTAGTGACTTTAGAGAACAATATCAAAAGAGAAGAGATCAGGATATTCAGTCACTTAAGAATATGGAGGCATCTATATTGTTACACAGTGACAATGTACTTGCTGCATTAGCACCGGAGTTTGCAAACTTTAAAGTTCAAACAGATGGTAGCAAAGCTTTATTGGATGCTGCAGAACTAAACGATAGAAAGGCATTTGAAGATATTAAAGATGACAGCTTGTTTAATCACATTGTAAGATTGTCTGCATTAGGTATCACTGATAGTTTTGTTGAAGCTATGGAAAATCATAAGCTTCTTAGTGAAGAAGAAATGATGCAGGCACTTAATGTTCAAAGCAAAGAAGAAGGTGATAAGCTAGTAGATGATATTGTAAAAAGAACAAGATCAATTGCTAAGACTGCAATGATTATTGAGAATAGATATCAAAATCCATATGCCGGTTTAATCTTTGATATGACCAAAGAGCCCGGTGAAAGAAAGCAAGCTATGCTTTCCTACATGGCTTTTGAAGAAGCTAAGAAAGACTTTATCTTCTCATACTATAAGAGTGGTAGAAACCTAGATAGATTAGATGAGATTTATAATGCTGCAGTAGAAGACAGTGCTGTAGCTGGTATGAGTAATATAGATTTTTCAGTATTATTCTCAACAAAATCTGGACGTGCGGATAAAGAAGGTAGAAGACTTTATGAGCAAGCCCTAGAGGCAGAGATAGACAAACTCACTTCAGATATTACTGCTGCAGAAACACTACTGGATAACATTGAGAACTCAGAAGAAACCCCAGAGAAAAAAGCAGATCAAAAAAGAGTAGCTCAAGAACAGCTTAGTAAAGCAACTAAGAAGAAAGCACTGCTTGAAAATTATTCTAAAGCTATTGCTACTATCTTAGAATCTAAGAATGTTGAGGAGACTATGAAGGATCCTAAAGTATTAGCTGAGTTTGAAAAAGCGGTAGATGAATACTTAGATTTCTTGGGAGCTAACACCAGTAGTATTGTAGATAAAGAGAAGACTGCTAAGCTTAAAAACCAGTTGTTAGACTACTTTAGATTATCAGAAGATAGAGTAACGTTTAATGCTGCCGCTTCTGCTTTATCTGATCCAGCTCAATTCCAAAGATGGTATGATGTACATAAGGCTCAGTTAAAAGCCGCTTATGAAAAATACCTTAGAGAAGGTCTTGATAGAGCTAAGGAAGCTGTAGAAAAAGAGCATAGACTACAACTTATTGAGGAGCTAGAAAAAATAGGTGTTGTAATTTCAGCAGAGCCTGAGCGGGATGAAGATGGTAATATTACTAGAGAGTCCCCATTAGATAGATTTATTCAGTTAGGAGATGTACCTACTAAGTTCTTTTCTACTAATGAAAAGGATACAGATATTAACGGTAATGTTATTGAGGGTTCTGAAACTTGGAATAAGATTCAAGATATTATAGATAAGTATGCACTGCTTGATGAAGAGTTTGCACAAGATCTAGAGAATCTACGTAATAAAGAAGCTGAAGTAGAAGAAGAAGCAGTTCCTGAAGTAACACCAGAGACTCCTCCTGGATCTACACAAGTACCTCCTCAAGAAGATGAGGAAGAAGTAGCAGAACCTAAAGAAACAAAACCTGAAGAAGAGGTTCCTGCAACTACTACTACAGATAATGTTTACTCAATTGAAGAACTAGAAAAAGAGTTTGCTAATGTAGTATACAACGGTAAGAAGGGTGGTCTAATTCAAGCATTACAGAAAATGTTTAGAAAGGCTAACGCTGAGCTAGCTCAAGAAGAAAGGTTTACTAATATTGACGACTGGATTAACGGTATAGGTAAAATAGAAGTAGAGCCTATCATCTTAAGACTAAGAGAAGCTGTTGAAGAGACTACAGTAGAACCTGTAGAAACAACTCCAGATGTAGCATTTGAAGAACCTGTAGAGCCAGCTAAAGAACAACCTAAACGTAAGGGTAGAACTCTAAGTCAAAGACTAGGATCACTATCTAAAACTAAGAATGTTGAAACTATTCAAAAGCAAAAAGAAAAAGCTGCTAATGAGTTAAGTACAGAAGAATCTACTACCTTTATGGAGGCTGCTAATGCACGCATCCAAGAGTTGGAAGCGGCTAAAGCAAAAACTACTAGACAGGAAGAGATGAACTTTGAACCAGCAGATGTTGAGGTAAGTGAAGAAGCAGAATCTTCAAAAGCTAATGATGTTATAAAAGATTTAGAGGCAGGTGGCTCTATTGAAGAAGAAGATATTGATTTAAGCTGTTAATAAAAGGATATGGTTACTTGTACTATTGAAGCTAAACAAAGGAGCGCGTTCATTAATAAGAAGGCAATTCCTTTTATTGCAAATAAGTTTGTTAAAGAGGGTGAGACATCTTTACCTAAGATTCTTAATGCTTTATATACAGATCTTCAAGAGAAAAACAATGCTGATGAGGTAAGAGCATTTAATTTTGTTGCTTTACTGTCTCCTGCATTATTTGGTTTTAGCGGGGGTAGTCAGAAATTTAGAACAGCAGTTCTTGAGGATCTTGTAACTTATGAAAAAGCAGTAAAAGAATTCTTTGACAATAGTAACGCTAAACCATTGATGACATTCTTAGGTATTGATGCTAAGAAAGCTAATGAAGGACAAGAAGCTAATGAAAAGATAGAGGCACGTAAAAAGAAACCAAAGGTTAAACCTACATATCAAGCGGCTCCATTAACAACTACAGCTAGAGAAGCAAATACTACTATTGTAGAAGATGCTTCTGGTAAATCTGTACAAGTAGTTAGTGAATCATTACAGGACCGTATAGTAAAAGCTAATGGCTTATTTACCCGTCTATTTATTTTGGCTGGTAAGAGTAAACCAATGATGCCTGCAGCTGGTCAAGTAAATGTAGCATTTCAGTCTACTGATCCTAACTATACTTTAGCAATTGTATCTGCTGATAGAGTTACAGAAGATTCTAGAATTGAAGCTATCAAAGATACCCAGTACAAGAAGGGGATGCCTATTATTGTATTTAAGTATGCTGGTACTGACATCTTTGTAAGAATAGATAATGAAGGTAATCCTCTTAGACAAGATCAAGCGTTAGCTGGAGAAGGTATTCTTGCTCACACGTTTGTTAGAGATAAAGAGCAAGGCACAAAAGCTGCAGCACGTAAAAATTTAAATCTAGATGTTTCAGATATTGAAGCTATCTATGATGCTATTTACGATAGCATAAAGCAGAATCCTGAGCTAGAGATTCCTTTAAAAGCTATTGGTGGTAGACTGGGTATTGTTACCCAAGTTTCTGAAAAGAGTGTGCCATCAAGATTTAAAAGTATTCCAAACGTAGATACCAATACTATTAGTATTCAAGTAGGTAAGTACGGAGGATTTAATAAGATGTTTGCAACCTTTAGAGGGTATGATTATTACAATCCTCTAGAGCCTAATACTCTAGGTAGTTCACCAGATTTACTTGCAGGTTTTATCCAGCTCCTGAAGAATCCTAATATCAGTGCTTTAGATAAAGAAGAAGGTGCGGCTTTCTTAACAGCACGTCATCAGAATCTTTTATCATTTGATGAGGCTGGTAACCCTGTGCTTACTCCTAAAGGTGGAGAGCCACTGACTATTACAGAAGCTACAACAGATAAAGAAATATTTGATATTGTAAGTAAGCTATTCTTACCTGCTGTAATTAATACAGAGAATGTAACTGTTCCTGTATTAAATGGTGAAGCTGGAGTTGAGTTGGTTACAATACCTACAGAAGAGTTTGTATATGAGCATTACTCTATTGTAGGAAGACTATCAGAGAAGTCACAAGAGTTATTAAGCCCTCATGCTACAATTGCTTTTGAAGTAGGTATTGAAGGTATTAACGAAGCTCTTAAGCATATTAACAAGTCTACTCCTAGAAAGACTAAAACTAAAAAGCAAAGTAAAGACGATCTATTACTAGGCTTTCAAGCAAAACTTAATGATTCAGATGTACTTAAGAAGGCAGATACTCTTTTAAACGAGGCTACTCCTGAGCAACAAAAAGAAGCAGAGAAGTGGTGGTCACAAAGTCCTTTGTCAAAACATATCCCGCTAAACAAATTGTTTGGTATTGTAAACTCAGGACAGCTTGCAAACTTTGGTAATAATGGTATTACTCTATATGCAGGTTCTAATATGACTGATGTTTATCATGAAGCATGGCATGGCTTTACTCAACTGTATCTAACCAAAGCAGAAAAGATTGCACTATATAAAGAAGTGCAAAAGATTCTTGGAGACGTAAGCTATTTAAAAGCTGAAGAAGAACTTGCTGAAGACTTTAGAAAATATATGATGGACTCTAAAAGAGTCTTAGGCAGATCTAAAAAGATCAATAGTATTTTCAAGAAGATCTTAGACTTTTTGCAAGCACTATTTGGTCCTAAGTTTTTAAGCGGTCTGTCTGCTAAAGTAGATGCAAGAGAAAGAATTGCTGAGATCTATGAAGGTCTTGCAGTAGGCAGCATTCTAGAGAATAGAAATCCTACTTATGATAATGCAATGTTCTTAAGTTTGGACAAAGGTATTCAAGTTGGAGAAGATGACTATCTATCTACAGCTTATTCTAAGCAAGTGTCTGATACTCTAGATAGCATGATTGTAGAAATACTACAAATGCAAAAGAGTGATATCAGTGCAATCTTTAGAACCTCTGGTGCTATTGAGCAATTGTATGAGACTCTTAAAGAGCGTACAGAGGTACAGATTAAAATTCTAGAGTTAGAGTTAGAGGGAGCTTCTGAAGAACGTGCTGCAGAAATAGAGAACTCTATTGAGATACTAGAAAAGGTTTTAGAAAACTTTGGTTCAGCTGCTGAAGAAAATAGTACTGTAGGTTACCACATGCGTAACTCACAGATTATGAAAACAATGCTGGCTGCTTCTCAAACTAAAGACGAAACAGCTATTGATGAAGAAGAAAACAATATACTAGAAGAATCTAATGATCTCTTTGACTGGAGAGAAATGAATGATAAGTCTGGTAATGAAGTTTCTCCTAAACAGTTGCTAAGTGCAGAGATTGATCTAATGCTAAGAACCATTCCTGAAGTAGATAAAAAGGGTGAGGCTAAGCTAGATAGATTTGGTATGCCGTTGTTGAAGAGATTTGGTATTGTATTTAATACGTTACAAGATGATCTTGCAGGTATATCTACTAAGCAGGATATTCTAGATAGAATCAATGCAAAAGCTATTGAAGAAGGAGCTAAGAAAGAGAGAGGCTTAGGTTATAATAATACCTATGAGCATATTCTTTCTCAGATTCAATCAGGTGAGGAGACAAATAATAACAGAGAGACTCTTGCTATCCTATTATGGCAAGGGTTTAACAAGGCATTCATTGAAACTCAGATTGGTTTATATAACCCACTAACAGACTTACTAGTTATCAAATCTCCAGAAGGGGATCTATCTAAACTTATTAAAAAGATTAGAGTAGAATTTCAAAAGAGTAATCCTCAAGGAATTAATCTTAAAGAAGTTTTGGATAAGCACGACCCTACTAAGTTTGGAATGCCGGGTAACTTATATAGTTTCATTAGAGATCTGGGCTTGGAACTACCATTAACCTATGAGTTGGAAAGACATCTTTCTGACTTTAGAGTTGTACAACAGTTCTCTGATTTAGTTTACCCTAGTCTAGTAACTCTTGCAGGTAATAAGTTTACTATTAAGTCAGATCCGTATAAGATTTTAACTAAACCTAATCAGAAAAGAAGTTACTCTGGTCAGAGTGGAATATTTAAAGAGCTTCTAAATGTAGCTCTATCTGCAGAAGAAGGGGCATCAGTTAACAGAAGAATTGATCCTGAAGGTAAGAATGTATATAACTTGTCTTTGAATAGTTCTCAAACGCAGCTACTAAAAGCTCTTAATAATGTAGAGAGTTTGGTAGATCTTAAGGCAGATCCGCGTTTGTCTAGACTGCATCCTGATAATAACCCTCATGCAAAGCAATCTGTGTTTATGCAGACTTTGTTTGATTTTGAAACTGGTAAAAGACGTCAGTATAAAAGAGGGCCAAACAAAGGTCAGAACATTAATCTAGACCTAAAGAATATCTTAGGAATATTTGCAACTGAAGACTTGCAAGGAAAAGTTAAAGCTGAAAAGAATGCTAAACTTCAAAGACAGTCTAAGATCATTCAGGATATTCATACCTTGCTTACTGCAGGGTTTGTTGAGCAGCCTAGGGTTTCTGATAAAAGTACTTCAGTAGGTGTTAGAATTAAAGCTGCTTTAAACGGTGCTAAACCATCTGCTACTAATGGTCTATTTATTAGAACCATGGATAAAGCTGCGGTTCCAGAGATGCATTACTTCATTGATAAGCTGCAAGGAGAACTGGAGTTAATGCAGTTATATAGAACTAAAGAAACAAATACTACTAGAAAGAGTAGTAAAGATCTAGCTCTTTTTTCAGATATAATTAAGTTTGGTTTGGCTTCAGGTATAGAAGGTGTATCAAAACTAGAAGAAGTACTGAACAAAGCTGCTGATAGTACAGATTCTATTTCTGCTTCTAATCTTTTAGCAGAAAACAATCTAGAGGGAGTGTTTGAAAGTCTTTTAGAAAATTACTTTGATGCTCAAGCTGATGCCATATTTACAAGACAGCTTATAAGATTTGAAAATCTATATCAATTTATTGGAGATGAATCTACTCCAATAGAAACAAGAATAGAGAATGCCAGAACATTAACCAGAAACTTTGTAATGAACGTTTGGTTAATGAATGCTGAAAGTAGTTTATTATTTACTGGAGAGTTAGGACAGTACAAAGATGCTAATGATTACATCAAACGTAATGCATTAACATCTACAGGTAACCTGTTTGCATCTGATCAAAGTACACAAGATTATGTTAATACTCTTACAGATGGTTATGCATCTAGTGTAGGAGCTAAGCAAAGAAAATATACTGGAGTACTTAGAACAGCAATTCTTACAGACATTGATGATAGAAACGATCAAATACTTTCTCCTTTATTTGAAGCGGGTATTAGACAGTATGCTAAAGATAATAATCTATCTGATGAGGTAGCTGACTCATTAATACAAGCATACAAAGACACACTTAATGAAGCAGATGGTCAAGCCTTTATTTCATTTGATGCCTACAGAAAGCTTTCAATTGTTAGTGGGGAGTGGAACTGGAATACTCAAGAGCCTCTGTATCAAAAGATTGTTGCGGGAGATAGAGTTTCTCCTGCAGAAGTGAGTGAGTTTTTCCCAGTTAGAAAATATCAGTACTACGGTCCTATTCTAAATGCTGAGGCTGAAGGTATACCACTTAATGCTACAGCATTACACAAGTATTCTCTTAAACCTATTATACCTAGTCCAAGAGGAGCTAAGAAAAGATCTTTAGACTACTTGCATGAAGCAATGGCTCATGCCGGTTTAGATTATGTAGTCTTTGAATCTGGTAGTAAGATTAATAATGTGGGTGCAACTGTAGATACCTATACCTTTAACGAAGATGGTACACGTACATTAAGACCTGTTACAAATCTTACAGAAGATTTTAACTCTAATGTTAATGAGATACATGTAGACTTCTTGAAAGATGTAACTAAAGTTAAGAGTAAGTTTAAAGGAGAAGCTCCTGCTTCTAGTCAGCTTAGAGGTTTGCTTGGTAACCTTATTTACAATGGTGGAAAGGTTGTTAAAGGTAAAGAGGGCTTAGAGCAAGAGTACCAAAAGTTTTTGGGTGCTATTGAAGCTTTAATTCAATCTAAGATTAGTGAATTAAAAGAAGTGTTTAAGTCTAATGATGCTTCTAAGATTAAGCAGGTGGTTGCTAAGATCAAGCGAGATCTTAATAAGAGAGAAACACCAGAGAATCTTATTGATGCTTTGGATATGTTCTTGAATAAGCAAGACACCCCTAACATGGATGCGTTGACTAACGCTAAAGATATTGAGGCAATGCTTTTGGCTGTCCTAAATAAAGAATTAGTCAAGACTAAACTACAGGGTGAAGCATTAGTACAAGTAGCATCTACGTTCTCTGAAACAGAATCAGATGTAAGATACTCTAATGACTTACGCTTCTATACTTATGAGAATGGAAAAGTTTTACCAGCAGAAGCTAAAGTTCCTCTACAAGGAAACTTTGTAAATCTGCTTGGATCTAAATATAAGGGTAAAGTTATTGGCACAATTGAAAGATTAAACCAAGCTATTAAAGATCCTAAGTGGTTAGACTATAAAGACAATAGAAAGCTAATTACTATTACTGGTGTGCGTATTCCTGTACAAGGTCTTAACTCTATGGAAGTTTTCCAAATTGCAGAGTTTTTAAATCCTTCAGAAGGTAACAGCATTATTGTGCCTACAGAATTAGCTACTAAATCAGGGGGTGACTATGATGTAGATAAGCTTACATTATTCTTCCCTAAGAGTAAGGTAGTAGGGCTTAAGACTAAAGAAGAATTAACTACTGATAAAATCTTAGCTGCAGTATTGCGTAGAGATTTGATTGCTGGTAAAGAAGATCTTACTCAAGAAGAGCTTGATGCAATAGATGCAAAAATTAGAAAAGAGTTAAGACTTGGTAAAGATGAGGTTGATGCTGCTATCAGAGAAGGTAGAACTATTGTTACACTTTCTAAAGGTGGTGTAGACGGTATCCAAAATGATATTGTAGAATCTATTAGTAACATTTTGTTGCATCCTTCTAACTATCTAACGTTGCTTAGTCCTAACAGTACTAACATTGTAAAAGAAGACTCATCTGTATTTAACACGCTATCAGATAAGTTAAAAGACCCTAGTGAGAAAAATGTAGGATCTGTTCTTAATCATGGATTTAACGTTACTAAGCAGCAAGAAAACTCTCAAGGTAAACAAGGTCTTGGAATTATTGCAAGTGCTAATGTTATGATGGTACCATTGCAAAGTGTATCAGAATCACTACCTAAAACTATTCACTTTAGTTACAATCGTAACATGGTTAGTGAAGAAGAGGCTAAGGTAGCAGATGAAGCATTGCGTGAAAAAGCTACAAGTAAGCCTAAGAGAATTAAGTTTACTCCAGATAATATTGCTAAGATTGAAGAAGGTAGTAAGACCACTACATTGAGAACCGGAAGAGTTAACTCTAAAACCGGTAAGCCAGAATTTAAAAGTGGTATTTACAAAATAGGAGACAAGCTTTATGGTTTAGTTTCTAGAGGTTACTTGAGTGTAGAAGAAGCAGGTGGTGTTGCTGCAATAACTAAGTCAGAAAACTTTGCTGAGTCTGGACCTAAGTTCAAGCATACTCAAGACTTTTTAGATGGTAAACGTAAGCTATTTGTTATTGACATTGTTCCTGTAGAAAAGTTCCAAGATTCTAAAATGAATAAATCTTTGGAAACTTCTGAAATAGTTTTACCAATAGATCCTAGGGGAGTTGGTCAGCAAAGAGATGTTGAGGGTACACAGATTAAGTCAAGAGTTGTTGAGCAGCTTATCAATGGTTTTGTGGATATTGCAAAAGATGCTTGGATTTTTAGAGTTAATCTAAACTCTTTCTCTGCTCCAGATGTAATTGCTATGGTTGCTTTAGGGGTTCCTTATGAAACTGCGGCTGCTCTTATTAATACCGGCGTTCTTAAAAAGTACTATGAGAACAAGGCCAGTGTAAAAGATCCTCTAGTATCTACACCAGAGTTCTATAGTTCATTATTGGATTCTATGGGTTTAACTACATGGGAAGAAGTAGATGCATATTTAAATAACAATATGCCGTCAAGAATGCTTACTGTAGAAGAAATGTTATCAGGTAAGTTTGATAAGCAAGCAATGGCAATATATGTACAGGCTCTTCCTTTGATTAAAAGAATGGCTGATATAATCAGAGCTATTAAAGTAGATACTGTTACACCTAACACTATTAACCAAGCTCAAATGGTTATTGAAGGTATGGCTAAGTTTAATGATAGCTTTTCTAAACCTATTATTGAGCAAGTTCTAAATAACTCTATTCAGGGTACATATAAAGAAGTTAAAGAGTTCCAGGTTGATGCATTCAAAGATCTCTTCCCTATCAGATCTAACAGGTTAATTACTCCTCCTGTAGATATGACTTATATGAGAGCTGATGAAATAGCTAAGATTGTAGAAAGATATAAGCAACACTTTACATCTTTCTTATTCCAAAACTTTAAGAATCCTAGATTTAATAAACTAGCTAAGCTTGCTAAAGATGGTCCTGTTGTAATTGATGGTATTAAGATAGAGTTTGCAACTTTAGAAGAAGGTACTGGCGTATTGTTCAAAGATGATAATACCCTAGTATTAGACTACGCTAAGATTCAAGGAGAGTACTATAACAATTCATATGCTGAAGCTGGCATTGTTAGATTTGCTACTGAAGGTGAGTATGTTAATCATGTAATTATGAAAGCTAGAGTAAAGGCTGCTAAGCCAACTCTAACTGATGAGCAGGTTACAGATTATGTTTTAAGACGTACATTATCTCCTAGTGTATTATTTACTAACGCTAAGGGTAAGAACTCTTATAGTCTAGTTAACCAATGGAAAGCCATTCAAGAAGAAGCTGCACAATATGCAGAGAGTGATCTTATTGATAGTATCTTTATTTACTCTACACCTACAGGCCTTAAGCTTGGCATTAGTGCTAGATATAATTTAGATCCAATGGAATACATTGAAGATATTGAGAAGCTTAGTAAGCAGAAGGGTAATGTTGGAGTATTCTTTAGAAACTTCTCAGAAAGAATAGCTCTTCAGGATAACTTTGAATCTCATGATAGATCTTTGATGCCATTCATTTTAGTTGATGACGTTATTAAATCAATGGATGAAGCGATTAAGTGGTTCCAATCATTAACTCCTAAAATGCAGGAGACAATGATAAAAGAATTTAATGACGTATATTACTCTAGAAAAAATGATGGTTCTTACATTATCAGTTCTGATAGAATTGGAATGTTTACTCCAGTGTCTTCTCCTAGAAACATTAAGATCAAAGAAGGTACTTTTGAAATATCTGGCTTAAAATCATATGATCATAATACAGGTGTATATGAAGTAACCATTAAAGACAATGCTATGGATTCAGAACCTGAAGCAATTGTATTAGTGGATTCAGAAGCTAATGTTCTAGATGTTATGAAGGGTGCTAAACCTTCAAGAACATATTGGGAAAAACGATTGAATGTTACAGAAGAAACTTCTGCTAACTTGGGTGTACAGCTTGTAGCAAAAGAGATTCCATCTACTACACAGTATACAGATGAACAGATACTAGAAGAATTAAATAAATGTGGTATTTAAAATGAGTACTTGTCCTAACACTAACTTACCAGAATGGAAACGCTTAACTGCTGCAGTGGGTGCAGTAGAAGCAATGCGTGATTATAGAGAAACAGGTACTATTAGATCTGTAGGTGATGTAATATCTAAGATCAATAATAGAACTAGTAAGGAGCAGGAAGGGCTTGGTCCAGTGTCAGCTATTACTAGAAGCTTTGCTCAATATAATAATGAAGCATCTCAAGAAGCAGCTGTTAAGCTTGCTGAAAGACTGTCTAGTAATATTGGTGTTAGTTATGAAGTAGTCAGTCCAGAGAGAGCTGAAGAGCTTCTAAAAGATAATCCACAAAGATATTCAGGTGAGCCTAGTTTCTACCACAAGGGTAAAGTATATCTAGTTAGCAGAGCCTTTGATAGTGAACATGTACTACATGAGTTTTCTCACCCTCTAGTAGATGCTATAGCAATGTTTAACCCAAAGCTTTTTGAGAATCTATACAATCAAGCTATAAGCCTGCATCCAGAACTAAGAGCTGAGGTAGAAAGTAACTACGAGTTATCAGAAGAATACATTAAGAGAGAAGTTGTAGTTAGAGCAATGGCTACATCTAGAAATATTGAGCAGCATAAATCATTTATTGATAGAGTTATTTATGCTCTTAAGCAGTTGTTCCGCAAAGTATTTGGAAGAACTGTTAAGATAGACAAGCTTAGTGTAGATACTAACATCAAGGATTTAGCTAAGATGTTACAGAATGAAACGTTTGACGTTCATTTTGTAGAGTCTTCTGCGTCTGATGTGGTTCAGTTCTTTAAAGAGCAAGAGGACTATAAGGAAGCTTTGGCCAAGTCTACTGCAGATGAGGTTGCAATGAAGATTAAAAACCTTGAAGGCATTGTTAAAAATGTAGCAGCAAAGTTTGTTAAGAAGAGTCCTGAGCTTGCTGAAGCAGTTAAAACTAAAAGAGGTTTAGATCTGGTTGAACAACTTATTAGAGATATTGAAGGTGTTCAAAGAACTAAACCGGAGAGCTACTATGCAGAGCAGGGTATAGATCCTGTAAAGATTGTAAGTGAAATCTTTAACAGTAACCTTCGTGTATTATTTACAGCTATTGAAGACTCTAATAAGATTTTAAATAATCTTGAGTCTTTTAGTACTAAGGTAAACAAAAACGTTAGTCAAGAAGATGGTGCAATGATTTTGTCATTAAGTACCATTGCAGAAACTTTAGGTTTGTGGGCAGCTGAACAGCAAGAAATTGCTCTTAATGCTGGCGTCAATTCAGAGAATCAATACATTAAAGACTTGGTTGCTATTCAAACTAAGGCTGATGCTATTGTGGCAAATATTAAAGGATCAATGCTTGAGCTTGCTACAGACTTGGTTTATGAGTCTTTGGGTAAAAGAGTAATGGAGTCTGGTAAAAAGCTTTGGGAATCAGAGATGGAAATTGCTAAAAAGGCTGGTAACCAAAGACGTATAGATAGACTTAATGAAGTAAAAGATAAGTATGTCATTAGTAGAGAAGGTATTAAGAAAAGATTAGAAGGTAAGCTTGGTGATGCACCTGCTGTGTCTTCTATGTGGGAAGCTTATGTAAGAAACCCTGACCCTATTGTTGGTGGGTTTGCTAAGTGGGTAGAGCAAAATATGTTAAGAGCAGAGAATGATACTCTAGCTAAGCTCAATGACATGGTTAAAATTATTCTACCATTAGCTGAAAAAGCAGGTCTTAAATACGGTAATGAAGAACAGTTCTTTAAGGACTTCTTATTCTTAGATAAGATATCTACAGGAACCCTTAGAGATATTAATGATGAGAATGCTTCTGATATAGAAATGTATGAAGCATGGTCACTATTAAATCCATATAAAGATTACAAGTGGGTCTTTGCAGATATTGCAGATAGAAAAAGAATTGCACTGCAGAATGAGAACTGGGCAGAGTATGAAAAGATTAGATCTGAAGAAGCATCTTTAAGACGTTTTATGCATAACCCTTACCCACAAGAATTCTTAGATGCTCAGATGGTATTTGAGCAAGCTAACAAAGCATATGCTGATAAGTTGCCGGGTATTGGTACAAAAGCTTCTACACAAAGAGATATTGCAATACAACGTTTGAGAGCTATTCAAACACAGTTTAGACAGATGGAATACATTGATGAGGAAAGCACTGCATTCTTAGAAATGGAAGAAGCTTACCGCTTGTATAATGATCTGTATAGAGAAACTAATTTGGATGGTACTCTTAAGAATGAAGAGCAAAGAACTATTGCAAAAATTCTAAAGGATCATAGAAAGAGAACAAGAAATCTATTTGAGTTTAAAGATATACCGGGAGTATTTGATATTGCTTACGATAGATTCTTAGATAGTATAGAAGACTTATCATTTGAAGAGCAAGAGCAAGCTAGAAAGAAATGGATCTTAGAAAATACTGAGATGGCATTGCTTGATGAATATGCTAATAGAGAAGCTGAGATCTATGAAGAAATAGAACAGATTAAAAAGCAGCTTCCTGCATTTTTCAACTCAGAGATAGAAAAGCTTAGAGGTCTTATTGCAGATATTGTTTCTAGTGATAGAGATAATAACAATCAAGTAGATGCTACACAGTTAAGTGATAAGGCTCAGAAAAGAATTCTAGATATAGAGAAAAAGATTGTAGAGCTCCGGGGTCAAGAGATGAATGTAAAAGGTCTTACTAAAGCAGAGTCTCAAGAAATCTTTGACATGTTTGCTAATGATGATATCAACTGGGATCGTTATAAAGCTATCATGGGTAATAAGATTAACATTGGCCCTGAAGTAGAGGTAGCAATGCTAAAGCTTAAAAAGCTTTATCAAGAACTAGAAGCAATGAAGTCTGGTACATATACATCTTATTATGTGGAGTCATGGCAACAGCATCTAGATAGAATAAAAGAAGAAGGTAAGTCTAATAAAGGTTATGGCTTCTTTACTTCTGTAGGTACAGTTGTAGATTTTGATTTAAGAATGGATGATGGTATAATGGAAATTACACCAGCTACAATTAAATCAATCTTACAGGATGAAGTAACTGTTAATACTTTGTTGCAAGATCCTACATTCAGAAAATGGTTTGAAAGAAATCACTTAGCAGTTAAGAAAGTTAAGAAGCTTGGTGAAAGGAACTATGATCAGTATACTATTTACAGACCTACATCTGCATGGATGACAAAGACAGCTTCTAATGATAAGCTTAAGAAAACAATTCTATCTACTGGAGAGGTTATATACAGAGTTCCTAAAAGAACCAAGTACAAGAGTATTGAGTTTAAAAACAAGACTGAAAAGATTCCTGGTGTTACCGTAAGTCAAGTAAATGAAGAAGAGTGGTTACCTAATACAGATATCGTAGAGATAGATGGTGTAAGAAACCCATTCAGAAATGAAAGATACTTTGAGTTAATGGAGTCTAGGAATACTAATAAAATTAATTTCTTGAAGGCTCTTACAAACTGGCACCTAGCTCAACAAGCTGGGGTAAATGCTGGTGGTAGATTAGGGTATATGATTCCACGTTTTGATAGAGATGCTTATGATACTATTACACTCGCTTTAGATAAAGGTTTAGTGGCTGCAGGTAAAGAAAGTTTAACTGACATTTGGAAAGGAATTAAATTTAGATCTTCTGAGGATTACCAGAAGTATGGCCTTAACTATGATGTTGCACAAGTAGTTAGAGAAACTGCAGTAAATGAAGAGCTTACTAGAATTCCTATCTTGGGTGTAGCTAAGATGCCTAAAGACCGTGTGTCTATGAACCTACTGAAGTCTATGGTAGTATACACGGCTTCTGCGGTTACTCATAGAATGCTTGTAGATACATCACCTACCGCACAGATTATGGTTAAAACTCTGCAGAATGGTGAAGCTCTTGATGCTAAGAATAAATACAATAAAAATATTCTTAACTCATTGGGTAAAGCGGTAAATATTAAAATGCCTCAAACAGAATCTAGATTTAAATCATCTAGAGAGAAGGCTATTACTGCAATGTATGATACTCATTACTTGGGACAGCGTTATGCTAATACACTGTTAGATCAATCTGCACCTGAGCTGATGGCTTCAGCTAAGAAGGTTAGTTCTTTTATGATGAAGATGGCATCCAATAGTTTCTTTGCTTTCAACTTAACGTCTGCATTAAAGAACAGGTTTGCTGCTATTGTACAGAATTATACAGAGGCGGCGGCAGGAGAGTTCTTATCATTTAGATCATTAAGAACAGGTAAAGCTATTGCGGCTAGAGCTACTGTAGAATTAACTTCTAATATTTACCATAGAGGTACTAAGCCTAAGAACGTGCAGATAGCACAGCTATTTAATCTTGATGAGAGTTTGAATAAAGCTGCAGAAGGTTTGTATAGAACTCTAGGTAGAGATGCCGCATCTGGTAGCTGGACAATGAGTGCAAGAAAACTTTTAGAGATGAATGGTGCATTAGAGTTGTTATATGGTATGATGCATTTCCAAAAAGTTAAGCTTACAAATGGTCAAGAGATTCCTTTGTATGAAGCATTCAGATTAGAAGAGGGTAAGCTTACCATGAGGCCAGACGTTGTTGATGAATGGCAAATTGATGGTGAAGAGTTTATTAATTTTAAAATTAGATACCAAGGAATCTTTGATAGACTACAGGGTAACTATAAAGGATTAAGACAACCACAAGCTCAGCGTTACTTGCAGTACAAGCATATCTTGTTTATGCATAAGTTCTTTATCTCAATGTTCCAGAGAAGATTTGCAGGTTTATCATTTACAGATCCTATTGGTACTAGAATGCAAGCTGATATTGGAGATTATCAAGGAGGATATTATGTAACTTCTGCTAGATATATCTTAAAGCATGCTAGAGACTTTATGGGTGGTGGTATGAGCATGAGAGATATTCAAACTAGTCCTCATGAAAAAGCAGCACTCAAAAGATTGGGGATGGATATAGGTGCACAGTTTGTTTTAGTACAGACTATTAAGATGATGCTTTCATTATTCTTTGATTATGATGAGGAGGATGAAAAGAGAAAGTCTAAAAGTAAGCTTAGAAGATCTACAGGGCCTATACCTTTCCCAGGTGTTAAAGATGATAGAGATTTTGATCTAGTAAACTTTATGACTATTCATGCTATCAACCAGATGATGCAAGTTCAATTAGAGTCTTCTACATTTAATCCTCTTCCTGGTGGATATAGTAGTTTGTTCTTAGAGTCACAGGGTAAACTAAATAAACCCTTTACTGCATGGGATCCTTCAGTAGGTAGAACTTACCGTGTATTTGATCTAATGTGGAAAGGTGCTACTGGTGATGCAAGAGGTTATTATACAAGGGATGTTGGACCTATGTGGTATCAAAAGAAAGGTGCTCCTAAATGGCAAAATGAATTCTTCCAGATATTTGGTGGAGGTGGTCTGAAAGACTTAGACGCTGTAAAACGCTTAGAGTCTACGATGCAGGCTAAGTACATGAAGTCACGGAGTTAATTCCTGACAATAAATTGAAGAGGGGTTTTTATAAGCCCCTCTTTTTTTGTATTTTATATATGTAAGAACCAACAATTCATATGATGTTTAATAAATTAAAAACCAAAGTCATGGCGTTTGCTGATATCTTTAAAGATGAGAATGACTACAATGAGAAAACTATCATTGGATTTATGTCATTTGCTGTTATGGTTGTCTTTGCTGTAGCAGATTTGGTTACTGGGTATGTTGGTAAGGATTTAGTTATTAACGAAGGGATCTACAACTCTTTTGTATTTATCACTTTAGGTAGTTTTGGAATTGCAGGTCTTGAAAAATTTGCAAAGAAATGAAGTTAGAAGTATTAAGATTTAGCAGTCAAGAGGACAGCACAAACGGAGTATTATTTGATGTTACAGAAGGAAGAAAGTTTTTATGCTACACTCTTGAAGATGAGTATAGGGAGACAAAAGTTATGTCTGAAACACGAATTCCTGCTGGCACATATAAAATCACTCTTAGAACGGTAGGCGGTCACCATGAAAGATATACTAAGAAATATGGTGAAATGCACAAAGGCATGCTATGGGTACGTGATGTGCCTAATTTTAAGTGGATCCTTATTCATACTGGTAATACTGATGAACACACTGCTGGGTGCCTCCTTGTTGGTGATAGTCAACAAAGCAATATTATCAAGGGTGATGGTTTCACAGGTTCAAGCACTCAAGCGTATAAAAGAATCTATCCTCCAATTGCTGCAGCGTTGGAAGCAGGGGAAGAAGTAACAATCACTTACATAGATTACGATACCGTATAACAATCAACTAAATCAACATGGCGAAACATATCAACAGTGCACACCGGGTAAACACAAAGAAGAGTAGACCGGGGGTTCATTCAAAGAATGGAACGAGCAAGAACAAGTCATCAGTAAACTACAAGAAGAAGTACAGAGGACAAGGAAGATGACAAAGAAAAGTTTACTTGATAGAGACAACATTGAGTTGTGGATCTTAACTCCAGAAGAGGAAGCTGAGATTGCAGAGGTGCTAGCTTGGGATGAGACAATCACCGAAGCAGAAGACTTGTTTAGAACTGAACAATTTAAAAAGCTTTCACGATGGAAAAGATTTTATCTAAGATTAAGAGTAGCATTGCTAACCTTCTTACAAATGTTGTAACCTGGACGAGTGTACGCATGGTATACTTGCTGATGTCCTTGGTGTTATTCACTGGGTGGGTGACACGTAGTTGGGATGTTGTAGGGTTTGTTATTGTAATGCTACAGGTTGGTGTATGGACGAAGTTCTGTCCAAGTAAATGGGTGTTTGAAAAGTTAGGCTGGAAAAAGACTGAGCTATAATGTCTGTACTTGATGGAATATCAATAAGGAGTAGGATCTGCCTACTGTGCTCCACTATAATCATGTTGACATTCTTTGTCTTCAAGACTATGGTGGTGTTCCGTTATATACATCATAGTACGTTTACCCATTACTTTGAGTGGCTGAGTGTAATAGCGTTTATGCCTCCGTTTTTTGTAGTTGTTAGAGAATTTCTTCAGAACAAAGAAAGAATCAAAGGTGATCTGGACCAAAAGAATATATATCTAGAGCATGCTGCTAAGATTATTAGGCATGACATGCATAGTGGTATCAACACTTACTTACCCAGAGGTATTAAATCATTGAAGCGCAGGTTGACTGATGAGTCAATTGCTGAGCTTAAGATTGGAAGTCCTTTGAAATTGATACAGGATGGGTTACATCACGCACAGAAAGTATACAGTGGGGTCTATGAGTTCACTAATCTTGTAAAGGAAGGTGCACAGCTAAACAAAGAAGTAAAGAATATAAAGGAGGTCTTAATAGATTACTTAAGACTCACTGCATATAAGAATCAGGTTGTATTAGATGAGAATTTAGATACACCTTTAGAAGTAAATGAAGCGTTGTTCTGTACAGCGGTAGATAATTTTATAAGAAACGGTCTTAAGTATAATGACTCTGGTACTAAATATGTAAAGATATATTTCCAGAATAATTACAATAAGGCATTGCAATTGATCATAGAAGATAATGGGCGTGGTATAACTGCTGAGGAATTTATTGAGCTCAGTAAGCCATACGTCCGTAAAGAAGGACAGAAAGAAACTGGTACGGGATTGGGACTGAACATCTCAATTTCTATTTTAAAAGAACATGGATATACAGTACGGGCTGAGAAAATAGACAGCGGTACTAAAATAATTATTGAGATATGATTGATACGTTGATGCTGATAGATGATGAGAATCTATTCCACTTGGTGTTTGAAGATGCCTGCAGCATGTTAGATATAGCACTTTCTATAGAGGCACTGGATAGTAGTGATGAAGCTGATAGAAAGTTTAAGGCTTGGTTCCCTGATGATCCTGAGCATGAAAGACCACAGTGTGTCTTTGTAGATTTAAATATAATTGGATCTTCATATGATGGTATTGAGATGATCCGTAAGATAAATGAGGATTATGGTAATGGATGTGTTATTGGTATTATTTCTAGTAGCAGTGATCAGACAGAGATTGAGAAAGCCAAGAAAGTAGGCGCACAGTTTTGGATTATTAAGTCAGATGACATTGAGCCAAGACTAGAAGAGTTTAAAGAAGATTACGATGGGTATGTTGATAAGACTAACCCGTTTAAAGTATATAGATGATAAGTTCTAAGGATACAGTAAAGGACGCACTATTAAAAGCCAAGTCTAAAAAGGTTTATATAGAAGGTAACTTTGTCAAACTATTGTCTGACACAACCGATGATGACGTCAGGTTATACCTTGATGAGTGTAAACGTAGAGATCAGACTAATAGAAAAAAACGTCTTGCTGTAACCAAACAAATTCAAAAGCAAAATAAGGAACTTGAAGAAGCTGCTGTAGTAAATAAAGCTTTACTTACTGATCTTGAAAATAAGATGGAAGAGCTTGAAACATCTAAAAAAGAAGCTGAAGGTTTACGTGATGAGGCTCTTAATGATCTTGAAGTCATGCAAAAAAAGACTCAGTTTGAGTTGATAAGTATTATAGTTAAGCTTGCTTTGGGCGTTATTGCGGGTGTTGGTATACTTACTACAGTATTGTACTTATATATTTTAAGTAGTGGTTTAGATTCTAAGATAATTGAAACCACTTGGTCCAATTTATTTGGTATATTGTTAACTAACTCATTTAGTATAGTTGGTACCATCATGGGTGTCAAGTATGCTACAGAAAAAGATTAATTATGGCAGCAGCTAGATCTCATGATGATGAGGTGTTTAAAGCAAAGAGAAGACCTAAGAGACCAATTAAGTTTAACGTTACTCTGAATGAAGAACAAAAGCATGCAAAAGCAGAAATCCTTGATAACCCCGTCACTGTATTACAAGGCATGGCAGGAAGTGGAAAAACTTTGGTGGCAGTTCAAACTGGGTTGGATCTCTTATTTACAAAGCAGATTGAAAAGATTATTATTACCAGACCAACCGTTGCCAAAGAAGACATTGGTTTCCTTCCTGGAGATATCAAGGAGAAGATGGATCCTTGGCTTGCTCCTATATACCATAACTTGTACTTACTATATGATAAAGTTAAGATTGACAAGTGTGTTGAAGAGGGACGGATAGAGATTGTACCGTTTGCATTTATGCGTGGTAGAACTTTTACTGATGCTGTGATTATTTTAGATGAAGCACAGAACGTTACTATGAATCAAATGGAAATGATGCTGGGGCGTCTTGGTAAAGGTAGTACTATGATTATCTGTGGTGATAAAGCTCAGATTGATTTACGTAACAAGAAAGATTCCGGATTTGGTTTCTTGTATACGCTAGAAGCACAGGTTAAAGGGTTTAAAGTGATTACCCTTAAAACAAATCACAGACATGAAATTGTAGAACCTATACTTAAAGTATACGAAGATTATAGATAATGAACTGGACCCTCACCTTAGTTGCCCACTGGCCTCATGATAGATTTGCATTAGGCTTTGAGTCTTTACCTTCTAATGAAGAAGTGCCCTTCCAAACTATACAGTTGTTCTTGCTGATATTTACTATCAGGTTGGATATGTGGCGTGAGGATGAGTATTAACGGTAAGTGAGGGAGAACTTAATCTCCCTCTCTCTTATCCCTTACCGGCTTATTGCTAACCATAGTGGTATGAATATTACGTGTGGCCAGTTTGACCAAGTATAAGAAGACAAATCAAGCGGGATACTTCTTACGTTGGCTGGTTAGCCTTCACTCTCTGTAAGCAGCAGAGAGGTTATTATCACACACAACCCGTTGTTATGATTTACGTGCGACTATGAAGAATAGTAATGCTGTAAGTATGAATGCCATATCTCTAAGGTTTAACTCAAAGATAAATAAACTTTACAGGTTTACAAGTCTTCTTTAAATAAAGCTTCAATTAAAATGAGATAGTTGATTGCGTCTCCAAACTTCTCATCAATCATAGACTGGTCTGGCTTCTTACCCTCTAACTCATACTCACGTATAATTCTACGTACACTGTATAAATGCTTTACCATAAGTTCCCATCCTACACTCATTGGTGTATTATGCATGCTTAGTTCTGATTGTTCTTTGAAACTTTCAAGTGTGTCATGGTCTGTACCATACTCCTTACCTTTTGAGACTAGAGTATTCTTGCACTTATAATATCTGCTGGTTAGTAGTTGGTTAAGTTCTTCAGTATTCATAATTATCAATTTCTTTTATTACTGCTTCCCAATAAGGAAAGTTATTAGACATATACAGGATCTGTTTTGCCTGAATTAGCGCTTGGCTTTTACCCTCATATTTAGCAATCATAGACTTAGCTTTGCTTGCAGGATTTGGATTTCTCATGAATTAACATTAACTTAACATTGAACCCATAAAACTTATAGGCATGAGAAAGATAGCAATAATATTTGTATTAGGAGTATTGGCTAGCTGCTCAACTAGTCAGTCTACAGTTGCAAAGGCAACTGATCCTGACGTAGTTTCACGAGCTAGCTACAATTGTAATGATAAGAACTGTGACTACTATGCTACAGTTCATCATCATGCAATCATTAGATAAAAAAAGAGGGAGTAGACTGGCAGCCTAACTCCCCCTTTACTTTGGGCACGAATTATAGTAACTCTATAGCAAACATAATCAAAAAAGATTTAGCTGCCTAGCTTTTTGTATGATTGAGTTGATTTCTTTATCTATAAGGGTCTTATAGTACTGAGTATCAACATCATACTCTTCCCAAGTTTTATCATCATTAAGAACGTTATGCATAGTCTGCAGATATTTACCTGCTACTAGCTGTTGTTCTCTTCCATCTGGGTTAGTCTTAAAAATTTTACCTCCCTTCTTACTTACATAATATCTTATAGTCTTCTGCAAAGGGTCTGTAACTAACTCTCCGTCCTGTACAGAACGTATCTCTAGTTTCCAGTTACCCTTAGCTTTAGTGCCTATGCAGTAGTCAAGGATGTTTCTGTTCTCAGCAAGATACTCCTCTGGTAAAACTCCCTTTATGAAGTACTGGTATATGGCTTTCGGTACTATGAGCTTGGACTTATTCTTATGTAGGGCCAAACCACTGTACTCAAATCTACCTTTACATTTAGCACTTGCATGTAGAAATTTACCATTGAGAATCTTGTAAAGATCATCAGGTCTTTTTTTCTTTAAAGCTTTCCAGTCAGCAGGATCCATCTCTTTCCAATCATATACTGCTATGTAGTTGTTTACATCAGCAAATACAATCTTCTGATACTTATCATGCTCCAGGTTTAACTGAGTCATATCCTCCCAGCGTTTACATATTTCCATATACTTGTCTTCATACTTTCTAGGGATCATTGTTTCAAGACCATCTGTGTTTTGCATAATAGGAATGCAGTCAGGGATCTCTTCACATATCATCTCATAAAGCATGGTTAGACTAAGCTGTCCGTTGATAGTAATACGCATGGTAAACTCTGGGTCATACAAGAAACTATTAGCATCATTACTCAAACCGTAAGTTGAATTAAGGATAATCTTGTAGACATAATTCATGGGGTTACTCTTAGGGATCTTCTTTCTTTCATCAAAGAACCACTCATAGAGTTGGCAGAATTTGTCTTTGTCAAGATGAGCCGGTGCCCACTTATTTCTAATTGCTAGATTTGGGTAATAAGACGTAACATCAGAAGACATGATTACCATATCTTCATCACTCTTGTATATACCTCTTGTGTTTGCACCATGTACGCCACCAAGTCCGTAGTCTGTTTTTACATTCTTGTACTTGACAGAGTAACTAAGTGCACCCTTTGTACCAGACTTGGGATCATTAGAATCAGTAATTAATATTTTACCCTGGAAGAATTCAAGCAGGTCTTGAAACTCTTTAGTTTGAAACTTGATATAGGGTAAGATTAAGTTCTTGATTTTAATGAAGGGTCTGGGAGTTCTCAGTTGTTTTAGTTCCTTTTTATCAATGCCCAGTTCTTTACTTAAGTAGTAAGCAAACAACTCTTTACTAATACGCGGTTCACTAGCACTATATAGATCTATACCATACTGTTCTGTTAGTGTACCTCTTAGACGGATTTGTTCCGTGCTTAGATGCATTATCTTCTTAGTACTGGATACATCATTAATACAGTACTCAATAACCATGTCTAAGTCCTTAGTATTAGTTATGGGTTCTGTGTGGTGTATTGGCATATCCAATACATTCCACCAGTCCATACTATACTGTATCCACTTTAAAGAGGAAGACTTAGCAGGGTTATCCCAGTGATTCAGTTTGAATACGTCTATTTGTTTAATACGCATTCTATAAGAGCTGTACTTAGGGAACAGTTTGTTTCTCATTAGATCAATTGTCTCTTGAGCAAACTGATATATAGCAGCAGCTATCTGATCACCATCTAGAAGTTTAAGTTGTTCTTGCTTATCAAGAATAAATTCTGTGACCTGGGCATCAAAGGCTAAACCATTATATGAAATATGCCATTCCTGTTTAGCAGCATTAGTTTGAAGGAATTTAAGAAGAGCAGAGAAATCATTTCTCAAACTGCAGACAGCAAATACTTTGATTTCACTCTCCTTATAATGTTCAAATACAGCTACAAAACAGTTGGACAATGTTTCATAATCCATTACCCAGTGTCTATCCATTATTCTACGATTAGACTACTACCAGGTAAAGAAGTTAAACTGCCTGTCTTCTGATTGATATTATCTTCTGCAGGCTTCATGTACTTTTCAAAGTCGTAAGTGTTAGCATTAACTGCAAACTGTGTAACAAACTCACGTGTTGAATCAAGACCCGTAATAACAATCTCATGGAATGTTTCTACTAAACGTCTTTCTTCTTTGTAAGCTTGACCGTTGTTACGCTTTTGAAGTTTAAGTTCTTGAGGATCTCCGTTATCATCAAGCTTAGGTAGCATCTTGTAGGTTTGCTTTTTCTCTTTAGAGATAGCAATTAAGGTACCACCTGTTGGTTCAAAGATTACTTCTACCCATGGGCACTCACTGTAGAGTGGTACTAGAGCAAAAGTTTTATAAGGACCCATGTATGAGTCTACTAACATCATGTTTTGTGGGGCTGTCCAGTTTTCTGGCAGTTCGTACTTTGGTGTTTCTTCTGACATTGATTTTAATTTTTAGAGTTAAGTTGTAAAGTTAACGTTTCTTTTTTAAGATCCGGTTTATCACAGAGTTCTATTGCTTGTTCTAAAGCTTTCTCACTGACACCCAGTATCTTAGAATACTCATCATAGTATATTTCAGGATATAAGTAGCTTTCTATGTACTCTGTTACAGCATCTCCTTGAGAAAAGAAGTCAAGGATCTTTTGCTTAAAGTCTTCTGAGAATCTAGAATACCTACCATCTAAAAAGTGCAGGAAGTTTCTTTCCATGCTTGCAAATGAAAACACTATGTAGATATAGTCATCAGTCTCTAACTCATCAAAGTATAGATCATGATCTCTAAGTTTCATAATATGTTTTTCAAACGCACTACTGTCAAACTTAGCATACTCACACACAAGTGCGCAAGTAGCTGGATGAATGTAGTTCTTAATAGATATGTAGGTTTCTGCAGGTCTATACCTAATACCCCTTTTAAATCCTAACTGAGGATATAGGAAGAAATTACTCTTCTGTACATACTTAGGGAATATTTTATTTATCATAGCATTATACGATCAGGTTTACAAAAATCATAAGGCACATCATATCTTACATTTTCTATATGATATGTGGCTTTGCTGTAAGCTTCATCAAATCTCTTTAACCATTCAGCTATAGTATCTTTTGAAACTCCAAAGTTGTAAACCTGTTCATACTTGTCTATGACCCAGAAGCTATAAGATATTTTATCTATAGAGATGTTGTAAATTCTGTTTACTAAAGTAATATAAATTGCGGCTTGCAACCAATAGTTATAAAATTCTATTGTATCTGGAAAGTCACTGATTGTTTTACCAGTTGTCTTTACATCAATTACCTCAGCATTACTAAACTCATCTATAACAAGTCTATCTATAATACCTTTTAACCCAAACATTCCTTGGTATTCTTTGATCTCCACAGGGATCTCATTCATTACCTTATATCCATCAGAAGTTGTCAGCTCAAGATGTGCTGCTATACTTGGTTCATCTCTCATAACCTGGGCATATGTTTTACATCTTTCTACCATGTCTTCATCTACAAGATCTTTACCTTGTCTATTAAACAGGAATGTAAAATAGTTCTGGTTATCTTCTGTGCAGATTTTCTCAAGACGTTTTTCATCTTCTTTAAATGATTGATATAAGTTCTGAGATTGTAACTCACTAAGTATCAAGTCATGATGGTCTTCTAAATTAGAAGAACCACCATTAACTTGAGCGTGTAGCGAGTGTAAAATCTTCAGTACGTTACTTGTTGGTACCTTGCCTGGTGCTACAGTAAAGAGATTATCAAACTCTTCTGGTTGTAGTATAAAGCAGTGAACCAACTTACCTTCTACAAGATATGATTCAATCTTCTCTTCTCTCTCATTAAGTATGTAGTGAGAGTAGAATAGTTTAGGACTGAATAACATCTTGTTTATAGAGCTATAGCTCAGATCTAATTTCATCGTATTCTTTTGGTAAGTTAATGGAATCAATTGTAAAACTAAAGAACTGGTTACTTACATAGTAGGTATTGTTCAAGTCTTTAGCTTTATCTTCTAAGAATTCTTTAAGCCCTGCGGCAGTAAGCTTACCACGTTCAAACAACTTTTTAATTAGCGTTGCATGAGATGAGGTGCTATGTTTGTAATCCTTATAAAGAGCTTTAATAGCTTTGAATGAAGCTCCATTGTAAGCCTTAGAATATCTTAGCCAGTCTATGTGCTTGAATAACAAGAACATAAGGAGATCTTCATTATCACTCCAGCTAAAATTTGATAACAGAGTTGCACCCATTTCTTTATCAGGATCACTAGTAGATGTAAGCATCTGTTGGATACGGGTAAAGTCTTCATAGGTAGCTTTGTTATCATCATTAACTAGACTAATAAAAGCATCTTCAGTAAATACTTTGTTACGACTTTTCCATAGAGATTGCAGCTCAGTATTATTTTCTTCAGTGATATAAGAAAGAATATTCTTATCTGGTGAATCCAAAAATCTTCTATACTCTTGCTCTACCGGGTTGCTTGTACTTAAAAAATAATCCAGATTACTTCCATGATTTAAAGCAACAACTGTATCCTTCTCATCACTAAATATTTCAATTGCATTTCTCCAATCTAAGATACTTGCTTTTGCAGGCCTCCAATAAGAAGATGAATTTGAATTAAGGATATCCCAGTTATTAAGTACATATTCATAGATCTCAAGAAGCTTTGCTCTTTCATACTTACTCACTCTAGCATAATGATCAAACACAAATAGATTTTCTACATGCTTAGTGCTTAAGATAAGCTTATCAGCTGTGTCTTTCTTTCTGGTTTGAGTAATACTAAACCGGTCTTTAGCTTTATTTATTTGATCTCTGGTTACTAAAGACTTAGGATATACATACACGCTATCTAAATAGTTGAGTTTTGTTTTAGCCTTATCCATACCTGAGTATAGATTTTCTAAAACTTCTTCTCTTCTTTTATTGCTACCGTATATGTATTCTCCTGCGTCTAAGTACACCATTCTAATTTTTTGCATAGTGGTGTTCTTTTAAAAGTTGTTTGTATTTATCTTTCATTTCAAACTTAACAGACCAGATACCTGGGTTCTGCATTACATAAACTCTTCTTTGCAAATCTTTATAGATATAAGCAAAGATTTCTGGAGTAAGGCTATTCTTCTTTTCACAGTGTTGGAAGAACTCTGTTTCATTAAGATGGCCATATACTTCAAATACATCTGTAATGAATTCTCTTACAGCCTTCATCCTTCTGTTTAAGTACCATACTCTACCTCCAGAATATAGTTCTCTACAAAACTTCCAAGTAAGTAACTCTGAAGCTTTGTAATCAAATGTTCCAAGCATGTGGTTAGCAAGCTTAGTATCCTCATCATTACTTGAGCTAATCATTCTACATACAGCCTTAATGTTCTCTTCAGTTAATTCTGTAATAGAACCTGTTGCTATACCCAAGTCATAAGGAGTAACAAGCTTGTTAGGATAAGCAGTAGCGGCTGCTATTGCAACTAATACATTATCATCAAATACATGTTTAGAACCATAGTTCCACCAAGAACTTTCACTAACATGCTCTTGTTTCATTAAAGCTTCATGCACATTATTCCAGTTGGTATGAGGAGAATCTGCAGTTACAAGTATGTCAGCATTAGCATCTTTAATTATAATAGCATTATCAAAGTATACCTTAGAATCGTATACACTATTATCTACTACAATGTGATCAGCTTTATCTGCATCTTTAGTAATCTTACCACCTGCCATTTGGATATAGGCTTTGATGTTAGAGTAAGGTGTTTTGGTATTACCAATAATAAAGTATCTGTCTTTTGCTTTATAAGTAAAAGTTTTAGACGGGATGTTTACTTTACTTTTAATAATTTCTGCAACACCATATCTAGTTCTCTTTAGTGATAGTTCAGGGTTGTAATAATCCCCATTAGTTGCAAAGTGTGTGAAAACTTTGGGGTCAGCTATTGCCAACCCCTCAGTTACTAAATCTTGAAACGTTTTCATTATTCAGTTATCATTTTAGAAATTTCTGGATTCATCACAAGCTTCTGGAACTTAGTACGGTTACCGTTAATAATAGTACGTGCAATCATGTACTTGTTATCCATAGTAAAGTACTCAGAAGTCAAAAGCATAGTCAATCTATCAATCAAGTTCTTGTCTACAGTGTTAGACTTAGAGTATAACAATGCATAGTTTGCAAGACGTGTTGATAGAATAGATGTAATTGCTGCAGATAGTTCACCATCACTGTCTTTAACAGAGCTAGATAGTTTAGACTTCATAGTCTTTTCTTCAGCAGTTAGCATCTCTTTTGGGTGGATGAGTTTATCCAGGTTATTATGTATAAACGTAGTGAATGTAGTAGAGAATGCCTCTCCTACAGAACCTTCACCAATCATCTGCACCATAGGTAGATTCTTAGCAAAGTCATCAAAGCTTGAGATAGCATTGAAGAATGTAGTAATAGATCTTGCATTACATTCTGGTGTTACCATTTCTGGATAACGCAACATGAAGTTAATACAACGAGAATCTACACCTGCTTCTTCTGCCCACTCAGCCCATGTATCTACATTAAACTCTAGGTTAGCAGAGATGAAACGTGTCTTCTGTGCTGCATCAATAGAGTTAACCATGTAGTTACCATCATCTGGGTTAGCCGTTAGAACAATGTGCCAGTCTTGTGGTAGTGACCAAGAGATGTAAGTCTGACGGTCAACCAATTCCATAACTGCCTGGATAAATCTAGGGTCTGCACGGTTCCAGTCATCTAGTAAAAGGATACCACCTTTAGTCTTACCTGCAATCCATTCTGGTGGTAAGTAGGCAGTACGCTTTTTCTTAGTCATTTGCCAACCGTTGTTAAGAAAGATCTTAACTGCCTCAGCATCTACCCATTGTCCTACTCTTTTAGCAGAACCTGTAGAAGCACTACTGATAGCATCTGCAGCATTAACTGAAGAAAAATTAAGTGTCTCACCTTGCTTTACTGCAACTTCTTTGATCATGTAGTACTCCTTAGTAGAGAAACCTACAAGGTCACCTAGCTCCTCAATCTGTGCAAGATTAAGTTTTACTAGATCTAAGTTGTGTTGTTCTGCAATTTGATAGATACTGGTAGTTTTACCAATACCCGATTCACCAATAACTTCAACAGCTACAGGATTCTTGCCCTCAGCCTGTAGTTGTCTGTTAGAGGTAATGATGTGGTCCATAAAGGACTTAAGTTCATTTGTGTTTAGAGTTACTTGTGCCATGTTTTCTTTTAATTTAATTTGATTTTGTAACCTGGTAAGCGGTCATTAATTGTTGATACAGATGAGTGACACCATAGAGTTCTTTTAGGACAGTTGTCCGGAGCACCTGCTTCACCATCTGTTAGATAAATGAGTGTAGTATACTTTCTTCTATTCTCATTATAATAATCAATCACAGGTTGGAAGGATGTACCTCCTCTCCCATGTACTTTGAAATCCTTTTTAGGATTAAAGGGTTCAACACTTTGGATTCTTGTATCACATTGAATGATATCTACATAACTACCTGTCTTATTTATGTGATGTATTTCATTAAGGAACTCCTTAACTTCAGAATCACTTACAGATCCTGATGTGTCAATAGCAACTAACACACTGTTTCTGTATTTAATTTTAAGACCGGGGTTATCAGGATATCTTTTGTTAGGTTTACGTCTAAGAATTCTTGTATAAGATTTAATAGATGCCCCAACAAATCTTCTGAGATAACCTTTCCAATCAAACTTTGCAGGCTCAACATATCTTAATCTTTCAATAAGACCAGATAGTTCTCCCGGTATACTACCAGAAGACTTTTCCATTTCCTCTGCAATAGATACTAGCTGATGTTCTACCTGTTTCTCAATAAGTTTCTTTTCAGCTTCACTTAGATTAGAAAATTCTCCCCAATTGTGGTCTGGATCACCTCCATTATTAAGCATGTCTTGTAATGATTGAGATCCATTTTCTCCTTTTTCCTGCTCCTCCTGTAAAAGTTTATAGTACTCTTTAGTACCAGCCTTTGCAGGTAAGTTCATATCAGGAAAAGAGGCCATGGTTATAGCACCGTTTGGTAACCATGCGGGTGCAATGTGCTGATTAATTTCTAGATCTGCAGCTATATTAAATAGCTTTTTGTCTTGAAAAGAATCTGCCATTGTTAAGTGTCCTAAAGCAATATGAAGTAGCTCGTGCTTAATCAAACCTTTTCTATGTAAGTCACTGAGACTTTCAAAGAAATCTGGATTAACCATTAGCTTAACTCCAATACCATCTTTAGCAACACCTGCTGTAGGTAAGTCACTGCTGAAGGATCTGTTTAGACTTGACATAAAATGCCCATAGTAGGGCTCATCAAATAACAAATCCTTACTTACGCGTGACAGCATTTTCATGTCTGCCATAGTATGTAATTAAAGTAATTAGTCTAGTATACGAATGTATACACCTGGGTTTTCCTTATCATAACTGTAGGGTTTGAAATAAGGAATCATAATGGTACAGTTATCATCTTCTAGCCAACCATGATGTACCATTTCATCTTGGATTGTTTGTGCTGGATTGATATAATCAAACTTGTGTCTGCTACCCCGGATAAATTCCATCTCTATTTTTAGAGGTAGTTCTTTATCCTTTATAGCATCTACAAAGTCATCTTTATATTTCTTCCACAAAGGTTTAGTAAGAGCCTTCCATTTCTGTACGGTTTTACTTACAACAAAGTACTTGCCTGTCCACTGACGGCTGTTCTTTGAAGAAGGTACATTATATGGAATGAAAAACTCTTTCATTAGGTCAAAGATAAAGCTTTCCTTAGAATAGGTG
>Ga0255784_10000158_pt1 | contig 53305 bp, 40 predicted proteins | sample 101ome_14_FD_179982 | JGI IMG/M metagenome (GOLD analysis project Ga0255784, IMG submission 179982) | Coastal salt marsh microbial communities from the Groves Creek Marsh, Skidaway Island, Georgia - 101403AT metaG (version 2) | ecosystem: Environmental > Aquatic > Marine > Intertidal zone >...
TAATTATGCTATCACCGCAAGAAAAATTAACACGTAAAATTAATAATACTATTATGCAAGAATTACTTGAACTAGAAGACAAGTGGATCGATGGTGAAGATGCCACAATTAACATATACGATAGGTTCAAGTTCCACGGCTTAACAAACACTGCCATAAGTCATGTTAAGCCAATGATTGAGGGCTGGCTTCTTGATTATGAAGACGCATATTATAAGAGATGCGATCAAGCTGTCGAAGGTTACTCCCACCTTAAACGGTCAGTCCTCAATCAAAGAATTAAAATATGTACTGCAATGCTGGAAGATCTTGAAAGAATCAGATCTGCTACTAAAGCTTCAAGAAATGTTAAAATCAAAAGACCAACATCTATTGATAAGCAGGTTGCTAAAGTGCAGTACAAGAAAGAAGATAACGATTTTAAAATTGTATCAATCAATCCAATTCAAATACCATTAAAAACTCGGTTATATGCATTCAATACTAAAAGTAAAATGATTATTGAGTATGTTACTGAAAGTGTTAATGGATTTGAAATATCAGGTTCAACCATTAAGAATTTTTCAAAGGTTTCAAGTAGAACAGTGTGCTTACGTAAACCACTTGATTTCTTACCGATTGTTTTACAGAAAACACCAAAGCAAATTAATGATGCTTGGCAAACTCTTAAAACAAAAACAAAAGTACCTAATGGACGAATCAATAAAGATACAATATTATTAAGGGTTTTAGACAAATGAAAATAGAAGAACAATTTTTAACAAAGTCTAAATTCACTAAGCTTATCGAAAGTACCGTAGCAGATCTCAAGATTCCATATATGGATGCAATACTGAAGGTCTGTGAAACTAATGATATAGAAGTCGAAGACATTCGAAAGTTCATATCACCAGTTATAAAAGATAAGCTTGAAGCCGAAGCGATGGAACTCAATTTCTTACCAAAGAAAAATGCTATTGATTCATCGTTTTTTAACTAGTATATATAGTATTATACTTCAGTCAATATTTCAGTAATAAGGAGACAATACAATGTCATTTGAAACACTAAAACGCAATCGCGGTTCTAATATCAGTAAAATCATTAAAGCAGCAGAAGCCACTAATACTGGTGAAACTAAATCATACGTTGATGATAGAATATGGAAACCAACAGTTGATAAAGCAGGTAATGGTTATGCTGTGATCAGATTTCTTCCTGGTACAGAAGATAATCTTCCATTCGTAAGATATTGGGATCATGGTTTTAAAGGCCCTACTGGTCAATGGTATATTGAAAATTCACTTACTTCAATAGGTCAACCTGATCCAGTTGGTGAACTTAACTCTAGACTTTGGAACTCAGGTATTGAGTCCGATAAGGATAGAGCAAGAACTCAAAAGAGAAGATTGCATTACGTAACTAACATCTATGTAGTTAGCGATCCATCTGCACCTCAAAATGAAGGCAAGGTATTCTTATATAAGTTTGGTAAGAAAATCTTTGATAAGATTTATGATCTTATGAATCCTGCATTTGCCGATGAAACACCAATTGACCCATTTGATTTTTGGGAAGGTGCTGATTTTAAACTTAAGATCAGAAATGTTGAAGGTTATAGAAACTATGATAAATCAGAATTCTCTTCTGCAGCTCCGTTATTAAATGCGGATGAAGCTAAGCTGGAAGAAGTTTATAGCAAGTTGCATGATCTATCAGAATTTACTAATCCTAAAAACTATAAATCATATGATGAACTTAAGACAAAACTTATGAGAGTGTTAGGTGAACAAGCCGCTGCTGGTGCCTATACGGTACAAGAAGAAATTAAGTTAAATAATCCTGAGCCGGCCGTTGAGCCAGTTACTGCTGAAGATATGAGTAGTGATGATGAGGATACTTTATCTTATTTCTCTAAACTTGCAAAGCAAGATTAACCAACATTCCATCCAAGCATCTGGTCTTGCAGGTCTACTGCAGGACCAGACGATATTAGAGCATTTGTTGTATTACGGTTGTTTATTGTTTGATTAGAGTCATTTGATATTACCACATTACTTTTAGAAGAGCTACTATTATTAGTTGTATTAGAAGGTACTGTTGATTTTCCAGTTTCAGGTGGATTTATGTTAGATTTTTGAAGTTGACTGGAAGGTTCTATTGTATTAGTTTTGCCTAATATCATATTTACTTTGTTCATCTGCTTAACTAAATCATCTACCTTTAAGTCTGGAGATAAAAACCCTTTTCCAAAATCGACTTCTGGTATTCCATCAAAAAATCCGGTACCTATTTTTCCACCATTAGCCATTTTATCAATTAAATCAAGTTGGATGCCCATTCCAGCAATCATGTCTTTAACACTTTTTTCAAATCCTTCAAGACTTACTTTTCCTAAATCATTTAAGTTACCCATAAATTTCTTTAATGCGGCACTGAGCTTATCTAAATTATCAGCAACTGATACATCAATAGTTTTAAGAGGTTCCATAGCATCAACCATGCTTTGAATCATGTTTGCTCTTGTGGTTTTTTGATCTTTTAAATCTGTTCCAAATAAGAAGTTGACAATTTTTTTAGCGCCATCAATTAGACCATCAACTAATTGAACTCCGCCTGTGCCTACCATTGCTGATAATAAAGCAGGTCCAATTCCAGCGATTGCAGTTATTTTACTCAATAAACCTTCAGCATTTATTTTATTTAATTCTGATAATCCTCCAGCTATATTGGTAACTAAAGTTTTAAATGCACTACCGTCTACACCTAATACAGCACCTAGCTTAGAAAATCCAGCTAAAGATGTGATAAAGGCTCCAATTCCAACACCTATTGCTCCAATTCCTAGTGCTGCTGCTTGAGCTCCTCCAGGAAATAAAGCTAATAATGCACCTGACCCCATAGCGGCGCCTAGTGCTGCAAATTCTTTAGATCCAAATGCGCTAAGACCACCTGCAATATTTGTTAATAATTTCTTTAAGTTTTCCCCTTGGTCACCACCCATCATAGACATTAAAGCATCTGCTCCAGCCAATGCAGTAAAAAAACCGGCCATGCCTACACCTACGGCAACTAAACCTTTTGCAGTACCTTTTGGGAATATTATACCTGCTGCTAAAACCGTACCTAATGCTAAGAATTCTTTTTTACCAAACGCGCTTAAACCTTCAGCTAAATTGGTTAATAATTTTTTTATACCTTCACCAGCATCTTTTGATGCAAATTTTTGTATAATAGCTTCAGCGCCAGCTAATCCTAAAAAGAATGCACCTAATCCAACACCGGCAGGTCCTAATGATGCCAATATCTTTGCAACACCGCCTCCTACAGCTTTAGCTAATAACGCAAGACCACCTAAGAATCCTATTCCCTTTAAACCCTTTAAACTTCCAAGTAATCCACCATCTGCTTTTTTGACTTGTTCAGTAACACCGGATGTTGCCGCTTTTCCTTTGGCAGTAGATTTTTCTCTTGATGCTTCAAGATCCATTTTAGATTTTTTAACAAAGTAGCTTGATACAGTGTTATGTAAACTATCAACCGCTTGCGTTGTATCTATGGTAGAATCATTATTAGTTTTGAGTTGGTCAATAACATCACCTAATGTTGAATATCTTCTTGCCATGTCATCTTCTTTCTTGTTTGCTTTCTTCTTCCTTTATGTGGTCTATTAGCATTCCCACATAAACTTCTTTTTCCCATGGTATCAAATTGTCTATCTCACTTAAAGAATATTTGTGATGCTGCATTAAGTTAAAATTAGTCTCATAATAATTACTTAATGAGTTATGAGATAGACTTATTATAAAAAACTTTGCAGGCCCTCCACTTTAATTTCATTATGTGTATTACATTTGATGCAATCAAATTCGATATCATGAGATAACTTAGGTATATTCTCAATATATTCTCTTATCTTAGTAAATTGTTCTTGTGTCATTGATTCAATAAATTCTTGAAATTCTTCTTTTTCAATATCCTTAATATCAATTCTTTCATCATCCGTCATTACAGCATTGATTGATTCTTTTATTAATCCAAACACTTGAACTGTTGGAGATTCTTCGTTTAATGATTCACTAGCCGCCATTTGACTGAAAGTAGGATGCTTCATTTCAACCACTATCTTATCAGTTATATTAATTCTATTGTTGCTATTATCAACTTTTATGTTTATATCATCAACATTAATACTAACATCATTTTCAGTTGCACACTCTTTACATTTAAAAATCAACTTAGATGTTTCTCCAACTGACTTTGCTCTTATCTTTAAAAATAAATATTCAATGTCATATGAAGTTAAAGACTTCATGTTTAATTCTTCGTATACGCATGACTTAACTGTGTCCATTACGGCACCGGCTATTTGCATAGCATCTTGTGTTTCTAAACCTATTAATAAAATTTTTTCTTCTTTAACTAAAAAAGGCCTAAATGTAATTTCATCATTTGTTGAAGGTACCACTGCTTTGTATTTTGGTACGTCATTTAATTTAGGTAATCCCATACTATTTTACTCCTTATAATAAATCAATTCCACCGAGAGGTGTATCAATATCCATGTTAATAAATCCTTGAGTGCTACTTGACCGAGCCCAATTTGTATATGCAAAAGTTACAGTCAATTGAACTAATCCGTCTAGTTCGTTACTTAATTCTATTGCACTAGTTGATACAGGAAAAGCATCTAGTAACTCTACAGAATAAACAGTTCCACCACCAATGCCAGCATTAAATCTAACTGGTCCAACTTGTTTTGAAAATCCTTTTAATGGTTGACGTAGTTGGTGTATAGTTACAGACTTAGCATACTGGCTTTTATAGTTACTTGTAAATGCTCGAGCTCCATCTTCTGGAATTGCTGTATTTCTCCATGCATCAAAATATTCTTTTACGCCGTAATCATTCATTAAGTAAAAAGTCATTGAAACGTCGTCGATAGCATATCCGTACGCTACTTTTTGAAATTCCATTCCTATTCTTCTGTCATTAGTTAATGTAATCTTTCCAGGCATAGTCGCATTAGAGCAAAGAATATTTAATTCTCTGCCAGAAGCTCCGCCTCCACCGCCTGTCAACATTCCAATTATACCATTTAGTAATCCTCCACCACCGCCAAATGATGTTGGAAATGTAACTAAGAATCTGTTTGCTCGTGCAAATCCTAATTTTGTGTTAGCCAAAGCTTTTAATTCATCTACACTAGCCATTTGATATCTTCCTTGAATCTGAATATACTCTTCCAGCAGAAGCTTTCTTCCAACTCGCTGTCGGTAAGAATGTAGCTATCTCCCATTCAGGTGCTGGTACTTGAGCAAATCTAGATTTAACGTGATCTAAAAGATAATGTTTAAAACATGGTTGAAAATATCTAAACCTTGCTGCACCCTTAAGTAATCTATATGTTAAAGTAAATCGCGTTGACTCATCATATTTTTTATTATTAACTACATCAAGTAAACTATCCAAAAACTTTGCTCTTAAAACTGGAGGAATGTAATGCAAATTTAAACCTTTAAATCCACCTTCAGCTTTTTCGACTGGTATAACCAATGGAAAGGTGTCGTAGTATGGAAGCTTGTCTTTAAGCTTAGGATCATAAAAGAACATCATCATACTACCAAGTAAAGGACTACTTACTTTATTGATTTCATCTTCTCTCATTAATGCTTCACGATTCACTCTTGTGAGTCTTTGTACACGACGACGAAACCAGTCTCGAGATTCTTGTGTTCGAGGTGTAATACCTTTTCGAAAAGCTTCAAGTTCTAATCTTTGAAATAAGTTACTCATAATATCTATTTATATCTTTTCTTACGCTTTTTACGATATGATGGTAGTGGTTTATATTTCTTAAGTTTACCCGGAACTGGCTTAGTTAAAAGTTTCATTTCTTGTAAAGTTTTTTCTGTCCACACTTGAAACTCCCATCCTCTATCTTTTGCATAATTATCTGCAGCTTCCCATTTATTCATATTCTTAACATATGTTAAGCCTTCTGTAATATATCTTTTAGTTTTTTTAGGACCAGTTGGCGGTACTGTTTCTTTTTCGGGTTTAATTTCAACTAGCAACGTCTTATCTTCAAACACAATTTTCATATCAACATAATACCTATGATATTTTTTATCAACGTCATAGTAGTATGGAACTATTATTTCTTCTGAGCTCCAGCTCTTTACTTTATCATTCTTATCACACCATTGAAATACAGCCTTTTCCCATAAAGATCTGTATACTATATTGGTGTGGTCACCTTTATACTTAGCTGTGTTTTTCGCCTTGTAAAGACCAGAATAAACCATGATAACCGTTATAAATAAAGAAATAATACTTTAATATTATCTATAAGGATTACACATGGAAATATTCGATAAAGCTGGACCTTTAGGAGAAACGCTTAAAGGCGGAGGTGGATTGAAAAATCCAATAAAGAATTTTAGTAACATTGAAGGCGCATTTGAAGAATTTGCAGAAGCTGGTCAATCGTTACTAGGTGCCTTATTTCAAAACTTTGGTGTTGGCGGAAACACGTTAGAATATCCATTAGATGTATCTGGTAATCCTGCTTATGCTGCAACTGTATCATTTCAAACTTTAGAATATACAACACCTGAATCTGGTAAAAGTCAAAAGTCTCATATGAAACAGCAAGAAGATAATCTCAAACAAGCCAGATTAAGAGAAGCCGATGATGCTAGAAATCAAGCTGCAGGCTTAGGACTGGTTGACGATTTCGGAAGTAGAAATCCAGGGTTTCAACAATCAAATGATGCAAATGCATCATTCTTAGGTGCTACTAATCAACCAACAACATTCTCTGCAGATGTTGCGGATGGAAGCGGAGGATCGAATTCAGCAGCTTTTGCTGATGACGCATCTGCATTAAATTTTGCAGCTAAAAAAGATACTGAAGTTGAAGCTGCTACTGCTAAAAAATCTTCTTCGAGCGTAAGAGCTGGCACAAGCTTTTTTCCTAAGAAAGGTGAACCAACTGTTACAATGTACTTTCCTCCAAGCATGTCTTTTGTTGACAACGTTGCATACGATACTAATGCCGAGTTAGGAACTCTAGGTGCATCAACTTTAGCAGGAATGGAAGGCGGCGCCAGTGGTTTTGCTGCGGCCGGGCAAGCACTTATGGGTGAAGGAAAAGCTTTGCTAGATGTAATAAAAGGTGGCGAAGGTAGCGTTAATAACTTATCTGAAGGTGCTACTGATGCTCTCAAAATGGCAGTGGCTAAAGTCAACAATAGATTTAATCCTTCATCTGCATTTCGAAACGCTGCAACTTTAGCAAATCGATTTATTGTTAATCCTAATGTAAGAGCTATATTTAGAGGAGTCAATATACGTGAGTTTCAGTTTCAGTTTAAACTTATAGCAACTTCTCCGGCAGAAGCAAGAGCTGTGCAAAAAATAATTAAGCATTTTCGAAAAGAGCTATATCCAAAAGGATTTCCAGTTAACTTTGGTTCTTCTTCTGCAGATATAGGTTATCATTTTCCAAATGCATTTAAAATAATGTTTAAGTTTAAAGGAAGAAGAAATAGAAACTTACCTAAAATAAAACCTTGTTACTTAAGAAGTTTTAACGCAACAATTAATCCTACAGGCGGTGGATTTAGAAATGATGGTCAACCAAACGAAATAGATATTTCAATGGCGTTTGTTGAGCATGAAACTCTTAAATCACTCGATATTCAGAAAGGATTCTAATGTTATATTTTAATAACTTTTCAAATATCAGTTACAACTTTGGTGATGAACCTGATCCTGTTGTATTTCAAAATATATCATCATACGCAGATATAATAGATCAAATTAAAAATGATATTACTTTTGCAAATGTACATACAATACAAGAAGGATTTAGACCTGATCAAGTATCAATACAATTATATGATACGCCATTACATTACTGGACTTTTTATCTCTTAAATGATAATTTAAGAGAACAAGGTTGGCCTTTACCGAATCAAGAACTAATCACTTATATACAAAAATCTTTTCCTAACACTGCTATAACTACAAGAGATGGTAGTTTAGCTAGTAAGTTTAAAATAGGTCAAACAATAACAGGTAATACTTCAGGTTTAAGTGGTAAAATAATAAGAAGAAATATAGACCTAGGTCAAATCATTGTAGAAGGAAACATATCTTTTACAAGTGGAGGAGAAACTTTTACTTCTACTAATTCATCTGGCGTAGAGGAAACTCTTGTTGCTGTATCAGCAGAAAGAGAATATTTATCAGAAAGTCATTATGTAGATGGCACTGGAACTATAGTTGATATTGATCCTGAAGTAGGTCCTGGTGCATTACTTACAGGTAAAACGCATCAAGATGTATATCACAGTGTAAACGAAAGTTTAAGACAAATCAAAGTTATTAAACCAGACTTAATTAATGGAATAGTGACAAGCTTTAAAAGGTCACTAAGAGGTTAAATGGAATTATCTGCGCAATCAAGTACTGATTATTTAATTGTTGAAGCTATTATATCATCAACTCGAAATGATACACAAGTTGATATAAGAACTCTAGTTTCAGAATTTATAATATATGAACATATTGAAAAGCCATATCTAACTGGTAAGTTATCTTTTAAAGAAGAAGAAAACATTTTACAAGATATTGATTTTCAAGGTGGTGAAAAATTAACTCTTACTATTCAACATTTAGAAGAAACAGTATCTGCTAATACTATTACTAAAGAATTCTTAATTGATAAGATTGAAAACATAATAAGAGTTGATGAAAGAACAGAATTTGTTATGTTACATTTGATAGAATATCATGTGTTTGATTCGTCAGGACAAAATATTAGTAAGTCTTATGCCGGTTCTCCTACATCAATTATAAAAACAATCGTAGAAAACTTCTTAGATAAAGAAGTATTGATTGAAGGAACTGATGATGTAAAAGGCATGAAAGTTATAATTCCAAATTTAAATCCTTTAGAAGCTGGTGCGTGGTTAAATAGAAGAGCTACTACAAGTGATGGTCTTCCTTTCTTTTTCTTTTCAGCTCTTGGCGTAGATAATTTAGTATTAAAAGATTTGGAAAAAATGTTGACTCAGGTACCTATGAACATAGAGCAGCCTTACATATATGCACCTAGTGCTGGTGATGGTAATGAGATTGTAAAAAGATATTTGATACAAAGATACAGGTATGAATCTCAAGAAAATTTATTAAAGATTATGAGAAATGGGCACGTAGGTGCAAAGTATGTTTTTCATGATACGTTTAAAGGTATACCTACAAACGTTGATTTTGATGTAGACAACGTCTTTAAGAAACTGATCCTTAAGAATGCTCTTGGTGGCGAAAATTCTAGATACAATCATTCACCAGAATTTAAAATAAAAGATAAAAAGATTGGTCAATATAATTCGAAAGTTATATCTCAAATTGCTTCATCTGGCGCTTATGATACAGTAGGAACAACATTTAAGAGTTATCAAGATGAAAAAACTGTAGGTGGTCAAACTAAAAAGATTAATAGAGATTCATTAAAAGAATTTTTAATTAAATCACCATTAGTTATAACAGTAAGAGGAAGAGAATTTATTACTGGAGATGCAAACTATACTGTTGGCAAAACTATAAGACTTAGATTCTTAGACACAAATCCCTATTTAGATGATCAAAGTGCAAAGTTTGATTTAAAAAAATCTGGAGATTATCTTATAATGACAGCAAAACATGTTTTTTCGGATGAAGGTGTGTCCACGGAGTTGACATGTGGAAGAGTTGCGTCATTGGGTGTGGAGGCTGAATTATAATGGTAAACTATTACGGAGATGAGACTAGATGGTTTATAGGATATGTCGTTAATAACTCAGATCCTTTAAAACTCGATAGAGTAAAAGTAAGAATCATTGGAATTCATACAGACGATGTTAATGACATTCCTGACGATGATTTGCCATGGGCACAGGTTGGTATACCAGTGACCGAAGACGGAAGTTCAGGTCAAGGTGCAAATTCACAATTAAAAATAAGAGCGCAAGTTTTTGGTATATTTTTAGATGGAAAAAATTCACAACTTCCCTTAGTGTTAGGTTCTATTCCAAAGATTGAAACAAACACTAATTCAATTGATGAATCATTGCCTTCGGTATCAATTCCTATAGATGGAAACACTAATATTGAAAAAGCTTTTAATTTTTTTATATCACCTGAAGGCGGAGAATTTACGCCACAACAAGCTTGTGGTATGATTGGAAACTTTTGTGTAGAATCTGGAGCGACATCAAATAGAGGAGATATTAATCCTGCAGCAGTGTCTGGATTCAAAGATGAAGGATCATTTGGAATAGCTCAGTGGAATCCTGCAAAGAAAGCCGGTAATAGATTTGGTGAACTTCAAAAGTTTGCTGGTAGAATAAATAAAGATTACAGAGATATGGAAACGCAATTGAGATTTGTTAAACATGAATTAGAGACTCTTCCATATTTAGGATTAGGTCAATTAAGAAGTACAACTACTCTTAAAGACGCCACTATAATTTTTCAAAATAAATACGAAAGACCGAGAAAAGATCTTGCGCATACTGATCAGCGAATAGCATTCGCACAAGAAACAATGAAAAAACTTGGCATCGGTGCCAGTGATGATGCAATTGATCCTGAGGAGTAAAATATATGGCTAGTGAATCTTTTAGTCTCAACGGAAAGGCTTTTCAAAAAGGCATAGGTCCTATAGGAAAGAATCGTTCGTTTAATGGAACTACATTTTTCTTCGCGCCTGAAGACAAAGGTAGAATAGTAAAAATTACTGAAGTTAGAGCAGGTGCAGATAGTTTAAAACAATCTAAACTTGAACAAGGGATAGGTTATATTTTTAATGGAACCACTGTAACGCTAGTCAATGGTGGCGTAAATTATTTTAGAATTGAATTTGAAAGAGAAGTTACTCAAGAAGAATTTAATAAGGCAACAGAAAATGCGCCAATATTGAGAGACATACAAGCTAAGCTAATTCTCAGCGTAGCTGGAGGTGAAGTCGCAACTGTTAAAAATGAACAGTTAAAAAATTCTGTAACTAAAAATTCTTTCTTTCAAAATCCAGGACAAATTATTTCAGGATTTAAATCTTTTGGTGTAACTTCAAAACCTTCAAAAGATTTTGTTAAGAGCCCTATGCCTGTTATATTACAAGAAGATGCAGGTGACGGTTCGGCTGCTTCTTCTTCTCCTAATGCTTCTAATCTGGTTAAATTATTAAAAAAGAAAATGAATTCTATTAATCTGCCTAAAATTGAAATATGTAACGGCACTTTGGATGATATACAAAAAAGTTTAAAAAGAAATACTCCGGGATTGAAACCAACAGCTCGACAAGATTTACTAGCAAAGAGATTTATGCCGGCAACAGTAAGTACAAAAGTTCTGGCTAAAGTTGAAGAAGCTGTAGCTGATAAAGAAAAAGGTAAATCTCCTGAAGATATTATTGGTGCAAAACAAAAAGAAGTGGTAAAAGCGAGATCATCGTTATTCAATAATGCAGGATTCGATTTAGGTAAAATTGGTGATATGCTTCCTCAAGGTGGAAGATCTTTTGCAAATATACAACCAAACTTACTTGCCAAAGCTAAAGGAATCTCAGGTTCAACCGATATAACTGCAGCGATATCAAATGTTCCTGATGGTGTTACGATACCAACTGAGCAAAAAGGTCAAGTGGTTCAAAAATTAATGAAAGGTAAAGATTCAACTACTGGAAAGATTGACTTTAGTACTAATATGAGTCAGGCTGTTGGTAAAGGAACTTTGACATCTAATATGACGCCAGCTGTTGGAAAAGAAGAACAAGCAGCTGCAACTTCGAAATCTAGATTTAATGGATACCTTACACCAGAAGATTATGTGTTTGAGACTATCGGATCATATGATAAATTATTGGATTATCTAGAAGGAAGTGTTAGATGTAATACTAAAGGCGCTCAAGCAATAACTCAATTGCTTGTTGATTACACAACTGATGATTATGTTTATGCTAAAGATGCAAAGGGTTTACAGAAGTTAAATAAAGAACTAGATTTAGAATTTACGTTAGAAGAAGAAAAAAGTAAAAAAAGTCCAACAGAAGCAAGTGCTTCAGCTCGTAGAATTTTAGAAGGTCCTGATGCAAAAAAATTTGGAATACAAGCACACTTTGTTATAAAGAGAGACGGTACTGTACAAAAAGGTCGACCAATAGACGAGATTAATGATGAAGGAGTTTTCCCAGCAAGATTTGATAAAATGATATACGTTGTTTTGATAGCTGGTGAGACAAATCCTGTAACACCTCAACAAGCTGCAGCTGTTGATCATGTTATATCTGCAGCGTTTGTAGTTATGCCACAAATTTATGCACTCGGTATTAATGAGACTGATCCAGAGGTTGTTGGACCTGGAATAGACATATCTGCTATTAGAGCAAAATATAATAAGATAATAGCAGGAACATCAATAACAGAGTCAATAGATCCGGGCGATAAAACGAGAGAAGAGCTTGCAGTTGTTAAATCGCCAGAATTTGTTAAAACTGTTCCTACGAAACTTAGCGATGTAGAAAAAATTAACCCTAGCAAAATTACAAAAGAATTTGAAAGCATTGATGAAACAACTGGTTTCAAAAAACCAGTAAGCATTGATGAAGCTACCGCTGAAATGAAAACTACATTAGAAGATATAAAATCAGGAAAGATAGATATTCAAAGTAATTTAGATGCAGATAAGATAAAAGCTAGAGGTGAAGCAACTAAAATTTTAGGTGATAAAAATACCAGCGCTCTCTTTGATAAACTAGATGGAAGTATGGGTAATGTTGATGGCCTCATTAAAGATTTAAATATTAATAAAATTGATGATTTAACAAGTAATATAAAAAATGCTTTCGGAGTGAAATAAATGGCTTTTGAAAATAGAAATAGTAATAAGCTTGTACCAGGCGGTATTAGAAAAGAAAATGGATTTGATGATCCTAATGAAGCATATCCTAAAAAATCTTTCTTAAATACTTCTTCCGTAAATGAAAAAGCAAGAGGTACAAAGAGAGTTAATGTAGAGCTTGGAGGTGGTAATGCTGATCTAGATCTCGAATTAAAAGATGAAGCAGCTTCTATATATCCAAACAGCCAAGTTAAAGAAACAGCATCAGGGCACATTGTAGAGTATGATGATACTCCCGGAGCTGAACGTATAATGATACGTCATAGAACAGGATCAGGCGTAGAGATGCGCGCAAATGGAACTATGATATATGGATCAGTAGCTAATACAATAAGAGTCACAGCTCATGATGAAAAGGTTATTGTTGATGGCGACGGAGAATTGCATTACAATGGAAACTTAAAACTAAAAGTTGCAGGTGACTTTGATTTAGAAGTTGGCGGTGATTTTAATTTAAGAGTTGACGGTGATGTTGATCAAACGATTAAACGAAGCTATAAGCAAGATATAGGAAAGAATAAAGAAGTAAAGATTATAGAAAGCAGATCAGAAACAATAGGTATAGATGGCACTACATTCATACATGGTAATAGTACAAACACAATAAAGAAATCGAATAATATATTTGTAGGAGAAGATGAAACTCATAGCGTCGGTGGTACGTTGTTTATGACTGCAGAAAATGAAGTTTCATTATCAACAAAAAGCATAAATGCTACTGCATCTTCACTTGCAGTTTTAGGAGATAGTGGAACAATAGGTGGCGTAAATATGGTTTATTATGGCCATACAGCTCATATACCAAGAATTAATGCAACTTCTGTTCATGCTTCACAAGGCGTAATTGCTGATGTCGGGATGACTGCACCAACTTTTAACGGTAACCTATCAGGTAATGCTAGCACTGCAGGAAAATCTGCTGTAGCTACAGCTTTAGGTGCTGGTGCTGGTAGTGCACAATCTACAGTGACTATTACTCCTGCAGCTGATTCAGATACATTAGAGCCTACAACTTCTATCTTAAATGAATTATTAGAACAATCAACTGTTGCTATAAAAAGAGTTGCTATCGACACATTCGGTGGATTATTTGATAGACTTAATAGAAAAACTCATTACGGTGGATTATCAACTACAGATTTAACTACACGTCAAGTAAGATCTAAGTTAAGAGATCCTAATACACTTAACAATGAAAAGTTTACAAACGCATGTCAAGCAGAAGGTATATTGTCACCATTCTTTACAAGACAAGCTATACTTACAACCGACAGAATTGTTTCTGGAAAGAAGAGTTTAAAAATACCAAGTACTATTATAGGCAATCCAGATAAACCTATGGAAAGATTTAAAGGTGCACCAATAAGTGTAAAAACAACGGAAGCTTTACCTGAACCAAACTTCAATCCTGTGTTTCAAGATGAGATTACGAGCAGAACTAGATTAGCGCCAGGTATTACTATGGCCACTTTCTTAGGTGGATCTGGTGATCCTGTTACTTTAACTCATATACTTGATGATAATGTAAGATTGAAACTTGCAAAGCAATATACGTTACATGCTCGAGTCTTAAGAGCTGTTAACTCATATAATGCAGTTAAAGAATTTAAAGATTTTAGGTTACAAGTAGTTGAAGGATTATACAGAGCTGAAGAAGGTGAAGAACTTGATGTGAGTGATGGACTAAACTATTTAATGTCAAGAGGAAGAGCTGTTGTATACGAGTTAATCAATATGAGAGGTGAAATTGCTATAGAAAAAACATTTGATTTGGCAGTATACTTAAAAGATACTCTAAATTTTGAAAAGCTTATTTTAGATTATGATAACTATAATCCAGATGGATCTTTAAATGCTCAAATCATAATAATAATGCCTGAGATAACACCGCCATGGACAGTGACATATCAAAATGAAGTTGAAACTAGATATAATAACTTTTCACAAGTAACAAATGAGCTTATGGAAGCGTTACCTACTACATAACTATATAAATAGAAAAAAGGAAATAATATGCCGACAAGAGCTTTTTCAATAGAGGATGGAAACCTAGGAAGTAAGACTATACTTACTTCTCGTACAAAGTCATCTCAAGACATTGACTTATCATTCGCTAAAAAGCCATCTGGTGACATATTTAAAAAAACAGATGCAGCTGCTGTAAAACAAGCAGTTAAAAATTTATTACTTACAAATTTTAGTGAGAAGCCTTTTCTTCCAAGATTCGGTGGAAACTTAAACTCATTATTATTTGCACTTAACACAGACATAGATGATGAAGATTTAGAAGAACAAATAATTAACGCTATAGAAATATATGAGCCTCGTGCACGAGTTACTAATATAAGCAGTAACTTAAGTGATGATGATCATCAAATAAAAGTTACAGTGACTTTCAAAATAATTAACACAAATGAAACTGTAACTACAAATATAGATTTAACAAGGTTAAGATAATGGCAACAACAATTAAATCAACTCAACTCGACTTTGATACTATAAAAAGTAAGTTAAAAGATTATTTAAAGCAACAAACAGAATTTGCTGATTATGACTTTGAAGCATCAGGACTAAGTAATATATTAGATGTGTTAGCTTACAACACGCATTTTACAGGTTTAAATGCTAACTTTGCATTAAATGAATCTTTTATAAACACAGCACAATTAAGAAGTTCTGTTGCCGCACTTGCAGAAAATCTTGGTTACGTTCCAAGATCTTATGTATCACCTGAGGCTTCTTTAAATTTATCAATAAACATTACTACAACACCAAGACCTAATGCAATAGTGTTGCCGCGAAATACACAGTTCACAACTGATGTTGATGGAACATCATATACATTTCAAACTAGAGAAGCTTTCACTGCAAATGATAATGGATCTGGCGTTTACCAATTTTTAAATAGCACGAATGGAACTGGAATACCAGTTTTTGAAGGAACAGAAAAAACAAAAACATTTTTTGTAGGTGACACATCAGATACACAAATATATGTCATACCTGATATCACAATTGATACTACAACCATCAGAGTTCGTGTCTTTCCTACTGCATCATCTACTACATTTGATACTTACACCGATATTAAGAAAGCAGTAAGAATAGAAAGTGACTCAACGTATTATCAAATTAAAGAAGTTCCTAATGGGTATTATGAATTAATATTTGGTGATGGTACTACTACTGGAAAAGCACCAGTTGCTGGTAATAAAATAATAGTTGATTACTTATCAACTCAAGGTGCTGCAGCGAACACCTCTAGTACATTTACTCCATCTTCAACAATAACCGTTAATTCAGTAGCTTATAATATAACAACGGTGACAGAATCAAATGCTGCTGGTGGTGCATTTAAAGAAAGTATAGAATCTATAAGACAAAATGCTCCTATAGCCTTTACTTCGCAAAGAAGATTAGTTACAGCTGAAGACTATAAAGGACAAATATTATCAAATTTTAATGCATATTTAGATGATGTGACATCCTTTGGCGGCGCTGATAACGTTCCAGCAGTTTATGGCCGTGTTTATGTTGGCTTAAAATTTAAATCTGGAATAACTGACAGCACACAACAAAGCGTAAAAGATCAAATAAAAACTGATTTAACTGACAATATGTCAGTAATGTCAATTACAACAGAGTTTGTTGATCCTATAACAACAAACTTACAACTTACAACTACTTTTAATTTAGATCCGGATTTAACAAGTGCTACTGCGCAATCAATGGAAAATTTAGTACAAACAAGAATAAATACTTTCTTTTCAACCAATTTGGAAAGATTTAATGAAGTTTTTAGAAGATCAAATTTACTTACCATTATAGACGCATTGGATCCTGCAATTTTAAACTCTAAGATAGATGTTAAGATGGTTCAAACCTTTGTACCAACCAATAATATTTCTCTTAGTTACGATATAAATTATCCCGCGAAGCTTGCGCTTCCTGCTGCGGATTTACCGGTTTTAAGTTCATCAGGATTTACTTTTAATAGTCAACAATGTTTTTTACAAAATAAATTAAACAGCGCAAAAATACAAATTGTTTCAATAGATGGAACTGTTGAAAATGATAATGTAGGAACATACAATCAAGAAACAGGTGTTGTAAGTTTAGTCGGATTTAAACCAAGTTCAATAGATGGAAGTTTCATATCTATAACAGTTACACCAGCAAATCAAAATACTATAAGACCATTACGTAACTATGTTCTCGGTATTGACACATCGACTTCAACATCTAGAGCTTTACTTGATTTTCAAAATACACAGGTTAGCATTTAATGTCTATTAATCATCACAGTAAAAGAAGGCTCAAAAACTTTCAAGTACGAAAAGTGCGTGAAGCTTTACCTGAATATTATACAAGTGAGTATCCGACTCTCGTAACTTTTTTAGAAAAGTATTATGACTTTTTAGATTCAGACAATGGAACACACGCCTTTGGTGATGATATAAGACAACTTTTTTCTAAAAAAGATGCAAGAGAAATGCAAAGCGATTTGCTAAATAATATGGTAAGTGAAATTGCTGGTGGATTAGAAACAGGTGAAAATTTTACTGATACAAGATACGCAATAACAAGATTAGCTGAGTTAGCAAGAAACAAAGGTACTAAATTTGGATTTCAAGAATTTTTTAGATTATTCTTTCAGCAAGTGGCTGATGTTGAATATGGCAAAGAATCAATATTTAACATTGGAGATTCAGCAAGTCAAATAGGTGTTGACTCATTAAAATATCTACAAGATAATGAACTTTTTCAAACATTTGGTTTATTAGTGAAAACTGGAATTGATATAACTAAATGGTCAGAGCTGTATAAAAAGTTTGTTCATCCTGCAGGATTTTATTATAAAGGTCAAGTAGTTTCTGACACAGTAGGTTCTCTTAATATCACGGCGCCTTTAGCACTCGAAGATTCATCACCTGGACCAACACTTGTTTCTGAAGTAACTGCAGCATTTTCATTTCCTTTTGTTCAGACAACAGTGTTGATAGACTCTGGCGGTGGTAACGTCAGATCTAATTTAAACGAATTAGTAGAAGAGTACGAAGACATTACTCTATCACAACTCGATACAACTTATCACACATTACGTCAAATAATAACACCAAACTCATTTACTTTTGATGATAGCTCAATTAGAGACAGTGATGAAAATGCAACACCAGACTTCTCAATGGTATTAGAAACAATGGATAACGAAATATTTACTAGAAGAGTAACTGACTCATCTTTCTAGTATAAATAGACTTATTAGGATTTAAAATGACAAGACAAAATATAAATGTAGGTTCATCAGCAAACGACGGTACAGGAGATACCTTACGCACAGCTGGTACAAAAATTAATCAAAACTTTCAAGAATTGTATACACAACTTGGAGGCGATAGTTCAACGCTAAGTACAAGAGTTATAATAAAAGATTCTGATAACGAAGGCACCATTATATTTGAAGGATCTAGTACAGATTCACATGAAACTAAATTAATCGCTACTGACCCTACAGCAGATAGAACTATCACTTTACCAGATGCTGGTGGCAATGTTGTATTGGATACTGCAACTCAAACATTAACTAATAAGACATTAACAACTCCAACTATAGCATCAATTACAAACGGTGGAACGATTACTATACCAAGTGGAGCTGGTACTATCACAACAATAGCAGCAACACAAACACTAACCAATAAAACTTTGACATCGCCAACTATTAATACACCTGTTATCGGTACGTCTTTAAATGATGCCAATGGAAACGAATTTATAAAATTTACAACTACTAGTAGCGCTGTCAATGAACTAACAATAGCAAACGGTGCTTCAACTACAGGACCAACTCTTTCAGCAACAGGAACAGCAACTAATTTAAATATAATATTAACACCAAAAGGAACTGGTTCTATTGAATTAAATAAAGCAGCTTTTACTTCTTCTACTATAACAGCAGATGGTGCTGCAAGCACTTCGGCTACATTAATCATAGGTAACAAAGGCTCTGCTTTGGCGGTTAGTTTAGCAGATGGAACTACTGTAGGTGAGTATAAGATTTTTACAAATAAAGGTGCAGGCGCTATGACAGTAACACCTTCTAATTTTGCACAAGGTACAGATTTTGCATTAGCGCAAAATGATGGTTGTACTTGTATATGGGACGGATCAAACTGGTTCTTAATAGGAAATCAAGGCGAAGTAACGGTATCATAAGGAATAGAATATGTCAGCAATAATTACAGACCCGTTTAAAAAACTACTAACTCAAAATATCTTTGATGAAGTTACGAACAATACTAATAGGTACTATATAGGAATTGGAAGGTCAGAACCTTGGGACAGCTCAGAAACAGTGCCCACTCCTACAAATAGTACTAGAACTGTTAGAAATTTAAGAGCAGGTTTGCAATCAATAAAATCTGCAAGTGATGTATCATATGTCATACCGAGATATAACTGGTCATCTGGGTCTATATATCAGGCTTATGACGATAATTTTACTGGTATACCAGACACAAATCCTTATGCAGTTATGACAGAAGATAACCAAGTTTATATTGTTTTAAGACAAGCTAAGAATGATGCAGGCACTGCAACAACTTCTACGATAAAGCCAACCGGAACTAGCACAAAACCTTTTAAAACTTCTGATGGATACGTTTGGAAGTTTTTATATTCTTTATCGGCTGGAAGAGCAAGTGCTTTTTTATCAGCAAACTTTTTACCAGTTGAAAAAATTCTAGACTCTGCAAGAGTCAATGAATTTACTGGCACAACTACTTTATCTGTACTTGAAATTCAACAAGCTGAGGTTCAAGATTCTGCAGTTCCTGGACAAATAGTAAATATTAAAGTCACTGATGGTGGAAGTGGATATACTTCTGCTCCAACAATAACTATCAATGGCGATGGTGTAAGAGCTGCAGCTACTGCTACAGTTTCAGGCGGAGCTGTTACAAAAATTGAACTTGATTCAAGCGCTGACAGTGCTATAACTATGGGACAAGGATATAGGTTTGCTAGTGTCGCAATAAACGGCGGTGGAGGAAGCGGTGCAAAAGCAAGACCAATATTAGGTCCTCAAGCTGGATTAGGTGCAGATGCAAGAGATGATCTCAAGTCTAATTCATTAATGTTTAATGCAAAACCAAATGGAATAGAAGATAGTAATTTTATAGTAGGTCAAGATTTCAGACAAGTAGCTTTGATAAGAGATCCAAGACATACTTCAGATAGTGCAAATGATGGTCCTCCTTTTACTACATCAAGCGGTAAAGTTTTAAGATTCTTAAAGCTTACTGCAGCTGCTAATACGGGGTTTTTAGATGCAACAATAACAGGTGGAACATCAGGAGCTAAAGCTTTAGTTGATGAAGTTGATAGCGATAGATTATATTTTCATCAAACAGAAGATACTGGATTTAAACCATTCGCTGAAGGTGAAGCAATAACTGGTGGTGGTACATCAGGAACACTTGTAGCTGAAGGTGTAGATGCTGACAGCGATGCTTTCACTAGAGATGATGTAGATAAACTTTCTGGAAGCATTTTATATATAGAAAACAGAGCACCGGTCACAAGAGCAGCAAATCAACAAGAAGACATTAAAGTTGTAATATCACTGTAAGGAATAAACTATGGCAACTAATTTAACTGAAACCACTTTTCCAAGTACTTATAAAGATGATTTTACTGACAGTGCTGGATTTCATAAGATACTTTTTAACTCAGGAAAAGCGCTTCAAGCTCGTGAGTTAACTCAATTACAAACTATACTTCAAACCCAAATACAAAGATTCGGTGACAATATATTTAAAGAAGGAGCTGTAGTTAAGCCTGGTGGCGCAAGTATAAATCAAAAATATGAGTTTATAAAATTAAACACTTCAGTTAATACTCTTCCAGCAGATGCGTCTTCCCTCGTTGGTACGTCATTCACAGGTCAAACTTCAGGCATCATAGTTAAAGTCTTACAGGTTGTTGCTGCAACTGGATCAGATCCTGATACTCTTTACGTTCAATACACAAATACAAGTTCTGGATCAGCAGGAGCTTCTACAATACGTATGACAGCAGGTGAAGATATAAACAATGGATCGGTTACATTAACAGTTCAAACTACAAACACTGCAACAAATCCTGCAACAGGTGTTGGAATATTAATTACTTTACTATCAGGAATATACTACGCTCGTGGACATTTTGTATTTACTGAAGATCAATCAAAAATTCTTTCTAAGTATACTGATGTAGCTAATACAGATGTAGGTTTTAAAGCGGTTGAATCTATTATATCGTCTATAGATGATGATAGTTTATTTGATAATCAAGGAGCTGTGCCTAATCTCACAGCGCCTGGTGCTGATAGATATAAAATTGAATTAACAATAGCAGAAAAAACAGAAGTTGACTCAGACGAAAATTTTATACACGTTGTGACTGTTAAAGATGGTGTGATATATAGTGCTGTAAGTCAAAATGATGCATATAACGTACCAAACAAAGTTGTTGCTAAAAGAATATTTGAAAACTCCGGTGATTACTTTGTTAAGCCCTTTACTATAAACTTTACTCTTGATTCTGAAAATACACACTTGCAATTAAATGTAAGTCCCGGAACTGCTGTAGTTGACGGCTTTAGAGCTTCAAGAGACTTTCCTACAACTTTAAGAGTGGCAAGATCAACATCAACTACTACTATAGAAAATGATGTTGTTGGTACAGATTTTGGTAACTATGTGTTTGTTGACAATGGAACCTTTGGCGATTCAGCTGCATTTGGCATGCCAAATATTAATGTTTTCGAAAAGTTAGATTTAAAAGACGGTCTTGATTATACAGGTACTACTATTGGTACAGCAAGAGTTAAAGCCATAAACGAAGATGGTATTAAATTAAGATATCATTTGTTCGATGTAAAAATGAACAGCGGTCAAGCTTTTAGAAATGTTAAAAGTATTGGAACTAGTACGTCGAGTTATTTCAGGCCAACGCTAGAAAATGGAAAAGCAGTTTTAAAAGAAACAAACAACAATACTTCTTTATTTAAATTAGGTAGAAATAGGCCTCAATCTTTAACTGATATATCATTTGCTGCACAGAGAAGATTCACTGCAACAGCGAATGGTTCAGGTCAAGCGTCAATATCTCTATCAGCATCAGGCGAAACTTTCACAAATACAGATGATTGGATAGTTGGAACAGATAGTGACGTATATTTAAACGCTAGTATATCAGGTGCTGGTAGCACATCAGCAACTTTAACGGGATTACCAGCGAGTCAAGCAGTTGAGATATTAGGATACGTCAACAAAAGTCAAGCATCAATAAAAACAAAAACTTTAACTCAAAGGGCGATTACTGTAAGTATAGATTCTGATGGAAATGGTCAACAATTCTTACCATTAAATAAGGCAGATATCTTTGATGTTCAAGATGTTCTAAAAGGCGGTGATAGTAATATAAGTTACTTCGATAGATTTAGATTAGATGATGGACAAAGAGACAATCACTATGACTTAGGAAGATTGTTACTTAAGGGTGGGCAATCTGCTCCTTCAGGTAGCGTATTTGTAAACTTTAGACATTTTGAGCATGGTGTTTCTGGAGATTTTTTTGCTGTTAATTCTTACACTGGTCAAGTTACATATGATCAAATTCCTAAGTACAGATTTAGTAATGGTCAAAGAGTAAGATTATACGACTACCTCGATTTTAGATCTGTCATGGATTCTGCCGGTGAATTTAGTAACTCAGGCTTAGGAGCAAGAGTTATTGAATTACCACAACCAACTAATCTTGTAACTGCTGATATAACATACTACCAAGCAAGAGCTGGTAAATTGGTTATTGATAGAGACGGAATTATAAGATTTGTTGTAGGAGCTCCAGCTTTTAATCCAAATACACCGATAAAACCTGATGGCACTCTTGGTTTGTATGACATTAGACTTAATGCAAACACATTGAACGATTCTGATGTCGCGACAAGAAAGATTGAGCACAAACGTTTTACTATGAAAGACATTGGTTTATTAGAAAAAAGAATCGATAAGTTAGAAGAAGTAACCTCTTTAAGTGCATTAGAACTTGATACAAAACACTTTCAGGTATTGGATTCTGCTGGAAATGATAGAACAAAATCTGGATTCTTCGTTGATAATTTTGTTGATCATACATTTTCACAGTTAAGCGGAACTAACTACAGAGCAGCACTTGATCCCATAGAAAATGTTATAAGACCTGCATTTACTGAAGATAATATTAGATTAATTTATGACTCAGCATCTTCTACTAATACTATAAGAAAAGGTGATAACATTTACATCGCTTATGATGAAACACCGTATATTGATCAAGATTTAGCGACAAAGGCGATTGCAATAAATCCATTTTCAGTTGTCATATATGAAGGTGTCACTACATTATCACCGGCGTCAGACGAGTGGAGAGATGTTAATGTTATTGCAGAAAGAACAATACAAGGTGGAACTCGTTTAAGTCCAACTCAAGCTTATAATTGGAATAACTGGTCATGGAACTGGGGCGGAATACCAGCAGAAAACTTAGGAATCGGCTCTCAAACAAATACTCTTAATGGAACTGTAAATAGAGTTGTAAGTGAAGAAACAGTAATAGATCTTCTAGAAGATAGAGTGGTGCAATCTGCATTGATACCTTTTATGAGACCTAGAAAAGTATTTTTTAAAGCTGAAGGTTTAAGACCGAATAGTAGAGTATTTCCATTCTTTGATGGTAATGAAATTTCAGATTTTACAAAGTCAGAAACATTTCAGTTTTATTCTGACTATGATTCAGATTTTGGTAATACCTTAAAAGGAGCAACTGCTCATCCAGATGGAAGCAGCAATTTAACTACAGACGCTAATGGTTCAATCTCTGGTTCTTTTATAATACCTAATAATGATACTCTTAAAATAAGAACAGGTGTAAAAGAATTTAAAATTTTAGATTTAAGTGTCGATAATGAAGCTGAAGCTGCAGTAATAGCAAAAACAAATTATTCAGCTACAGGTTATATTGATAATATTGATAGAACATATTCTTCCACAAGAGTTCTTAATGTTCAAGGTGTAAGATTAAGAGATCAAGCTGTTTATACTGCAGCAGGTGATAATGAAAGCACATATGGTCCAGGAACTACAATATCTGAAGATACTCATCAAGGCGGTGGATCATTTAGTAATGGTCATTCTAATAGTATGACTGGTGGTTTAGATGATGCAAATGCATCTATTGATGTAGGCTTAGACGCATTTGGAGGATCTGGTGATGATAACAGCGGCTCCGGTGATGGTACACACTGCTGTACAGCAGCGCAAAAACGTGGTGATATGACCTTTACCGAAGTTAAAAAGTTAAGAGCTTGGCACAGAAATCAATCAGAGATTTGGCAAGAAGGATATGACATCTGGGGTAAAATTATTGCAGATAATCTAGTTGCTAAGTCAAAATGGCAGTCTGATAGAGTTAGAGACTTTTATAATAATAAAATATATGGAAAGAAATCAATTGGTTCATTATATGCCGACATCGTTATAACACCAATTTCAATGATAATAGGAACATATAAAGTGATTAAAAAGAAATTTGAATTAAAGGACATAAGAAAATGGCAGTAACATCACTAGGTTATCAATTAAATAAACAACCAATTGCGCAGTCGTTTTACATAAGCGCTCAAACTGGAATATACTGCACCAAAGTTGATTTATTTTTTAGCAAAAAAGATGCATCTTTGCCAGTTCAAGTACAAATAAGACCAATGGTTCAAGGGTTTCCGTCAGCAAGCAGAATTATTCCAGGAACCATTAAAATGCTACCAGCTGGAAGTGTTAATGTAGACACTACTGGACCTGAGTTAACACCAACATCTTTTGAATTTGACGAACCAGTCTTTTTAAAAGGCCAAGAAGATTACGCATTAGTTGTGATAGCCGACTCAAAAGACTACGAAATTTATATAGCAGAAATTAATGAATTTCAGTTTGGATCCACTGAAAAGAGAGCAAATAAACAACCAGATTTAGGAAGTTTATTTTATTCACAAAACGGTGTCACATGGACTCCATCACAAAACCAAGACTTAACGTTTACTATTCATCAAGCAAGATTTAAACACACATCTGCAACTGCCATATTACACAACGCATCTGTACCTAAGAAAAAACTATTAAATAATCCTTTTACTGTTTCTTCTGGTGATGCAACAGTAACTACAAGGCATATAGGCCATGGAATGCAAGTAGGTAATGCAATTGATATAAGTGGTGCAACATCTGTTGGTGGTATGGAAGCATCCAGTATTAATGGTAGAAGAGTAATAACAGCTGTCGACTGGACCGGATATACATTTGAAGCAGACAGTTCTGCAGACTCTGATGCTGTAGCTGGTGGAGCAAACGTGCTTACTACAAAAAATATTCCTTATAGTTTAATTTATCCTACAACACAGATGCTAGCACCTACTAACACCTTTGTAGCAGGTTCAATAAAAGCCACTACTGGAAAATCATTTGCTGGTACTGAGACATCATTTCAAAAACAATCAGAATTCCAAACTATAAAATTTAATGAAAACAATCAAGCACTTGAGCCATATGTTGTAGCTTTTGACAGTGCAGAAACTGCAGAGTTAGGCGCTGGTGTTAAGTCTTTCGATATGCAAATAAAGATGAATACTTTAGATTCTGATATATCTCCTATGATAGACTTACAAAGAACTTCAATATCATTAATTGATAATATAATTGATAAACAAGATTCATCTTCATCATCTGGATTTAATGTACCTTTAAACTATGTTGATGAAACTGCAGCTACTGACGGTAGTGCTGCTGCAAAACACTTAACAAAAATAGTAACTCTTGCAGATGATGCAGTAGGATTGAAAATATTATTAACGGCTAATAGACCTAATGGAACAGATTTTCAATTATATTTCAGAACAGCAACGGCCGATGAAGTAATTACTGACAAATCGTTTACTTTACAAGCTTCAGAAACTACACTTCCTACTGATGAATCTATAACAGTTTTTAGAGAGTATAGATACTTAATAGGTGGACAAAATGGAGTTTTACCAGCGTTTACTAAGTTTCAAGTTAAAATTGTGTTTAGAAGCACAAACTCTGCTAGGGTTCCAAGAATTAGAGATTTAAGGATAATCGCACTGAGTGTATAATGAGTTATGTTAAAGTTGAAGGCCACAAAAATTTCGTTAGGGATAGAAGAAGTGGTGCTATTATAAATACTAATAGAGAAGAAATAGAAGCAGCAAAAAAGCGTAAAGCTGAAAAACTGAATAAAGATAAAGAACTTAATGATTTAAAAGATGAAGTAAGTGATATAAAGAAAATGTTAACTAAAATAGTAGAGAAGCTCGATGGCTAAAACAATTATAAACTTATCAGATCCAGTATCAACACTTGTTAGTAAAACTAATACGATATCGGATCATGTTGGAGATATAACTCAGTTAAATGTACCAGCTAGTGCAGATTCTGATTTAGTACAAGCAATAAATCATGTATTCAACAATAGTACAGATTCAGCTGTTATTGTTTCTATTGTAGACTCTGCATACGTACAAGATAGGCAAAGTCCTGCAACTTCAAGAGCTACCGTATTACCATTTTTCATAAAAGATAGCGCAAATGGAATTGGTTTAGATTCTTCTGAAGGTCGATTCTTTATTGCACCAAATACTGTTAATACAAGCATGATAGAAAATTCAGCTATTACAGCAGAGAAACTAGCAGGTGATGCCGTAACCTCATCAAAGATTGCAGATGATCAAATTAATAGTCAGCATTATGTTGATGGTTCAATTGATACTGCACACATTGCTGATGGTCAAGTAACAACATTAAAATTAGCAGACAGCTGTGTCACAGAAGCAAAAATGGCAAATGACGCAGTAGGATCAGCAGAATTAAAATCACTATCAACTTTATTAATTAAAGATGTTAATGGAACAACATTAAAAACTATCCACGGCGCTGGAGCTTAAATTATGGCTGACGTTGTTGTCAAACAAACTACCTCTGGTAGTGTTATTCAAGAAATGAGTACTTCTGATAAAGAATATATAGAACATGTTCTTCTTACAGATTTTAACTCAGCAGATACAGGCGTTGGCACAATAAGCGTAAATCCATCTGATACAACAGGATTAACGTTGATAGGTACATTTGTTGATACGACAAGACCTTCCGCTGTAGGCTCACATCCAGTTAGTTCTACTCCGGTAACAGCAAATACATATAACTTTTATCAAGATTTAGGATCAGCAAGTGAAAGCATAACAGATGCAACAAGACCAGTTGCGCTTGATGGTTCAGCAGATATTCAACGAATGTCTGATACAGAAACAAATAATGATTTTGTTCTTTCTACACAAGAAAATTTAGTAGCAAGTGGAGTAGGTAGTTATGCACTACAACCTGCTGCACCTTCAAGCGGGACATGGATAGAAAAAGCAACTATTACAAATTCATTAGTAAGCGGTTCAAATACCACAAAACTTTGGAGAAAGTCAGCACCTGCATCTACTCCTACAACAGTAAGACCATTAAAATTTGTATCTAGTTCCGGTTCATTAAGAGAAATGACAGATACAGAAATTAAAAAGTTTACACCTAGATTAAGAAATAGAATTGTTGGAAACGGCATTGGCCAATATAAATTACAAGCCACTGCGCCTACTAGTGGCGGCACATGGGTTCAAGTAGGATCCGATATTGTTGATACACGACATCAAGTAGCTAATCAAAATTATACTGGATTTTTTAGTAATACATTTTCAAACACGTTTAGCAACACATTCGCAGGTTTTTTTAGCGCAACTTATAATAGATTTTTTAATGGTCAATTTTACGGAAGTTTTTCAGGTAGTAGAACTAAATTTTTTACAGGATTTTTTACAGGATTTTTTACAGGAACTTTCACAGGATTTTTTACAGGATTAACAGTACAAAGTTCAACTGAAAATGTGACTACATTAAAATTGTGGGTAAGAACAGCTTAATTATTATTGGAGTTTATTATGGAAAGAACTATCAAAAACCCCTATTGGGGAAATAACACTAAGACACAAGTTATATGCGAGTTTCATTACGGCGAAGGCAAACCTATACAAACTGCTGCTATTACAGAAACTGAAGAAGGTAATCCAGATTGGAAAGAAATATTTGAAAAATTTACTATTGAAGAAATAGACGAAATTACAGAAACCTATAAAGCTGAAGAATCTGAAAAACGTAAGAAACAAGTAGAATTTGAAAAAGATGAAATAGAAAGAATGAAAAGTGATGCATTATTTAGTGCAAAACTTGAAGCCTTTGAAATAGAAGAAATTAAAAATTCAAAAAATAGAAAACTTAAATCCCGTATACGAAAAGCCAAAAGCATTATGGAAGTAACAGCATTTACTGCCGCTTTACTTATATCTGAAAATGATGAATAATGGATTTGTTTATGTTGCAAGTAAATTTAAAAAATTTATATCAGCAGCAAGATATTCAGCTAACAGTTTAAGAGATCATTGGCCTTCAGCAAACATAACTTTGTTTACTCATGAAGAATGGTTAAATGAAAGTGACTATTCTTTATTTGATAATATCATAACAAAAGAAATTCCTAATCACAAAAGAGCAAAACTGTGGGCTTTAGATAAAACTCCGTATGATCTAACATGCTATATAGACTGTGATACTTGCATAGAGCACGATGATATTAAATTTATATTTAATCAGCATAATAATGATTCTGATATAACTATAACAAAAACTAGAAGATATGCTGCTGCTATTGATTCTAAGTTTAAAGGTGGTGAACTTACTGATCACTGCGGATTATTCATATATAATAATAAGAAACACACATTAAATTTTATGAAGCAATGGTGGCTTTTATATTGCAAGCAAGATGAAGGCATTTGGAAATGGGACACAAAATTATACCCAGAATATTTAAGACCATGGGATATGTGGACTTATTGGTGGTTACAAAATAAAACAGAACACAAAATAAAGAGATCTTATTTTCCAGATCCTGATGCTAAATGGAATTTTATTTACATTTATAAAAAAGAAGAATTAAAGGGTCATAATAAAGTAATATCACACCAACCTTTACCGAGAGCAAATGATTAATATTAAAATTCAAAATAAAGAAATAATTAATTTATTAAATGATTACTCCACATGGATCGAAAGTTTAGATAAATCAGTATTTAAATTGGAAGGAAAGGCAGACAAAAATGACTATTATACTGAAGAAGAATATTTTAAAACTATAGATCAAGAAAATCATATTGGGTGGCCAGAAGTAAGTTATGGTACAGACATAGCTTATACACACACGACAACATTAAATTTAAGAGAAAGAATAAGACAAGTCGATTCAGACTTTAATGATATATTAAGTGCCAAACATTGTGCTGTTAAAATGTATTATCCTGAAGGAGGATACATGGGGTGGCATAATAATCATAATGCCAGTGGATATAACATACTTTTTTCATATACTAAAAATGGAAATGGATATTTTAGATATAAAGATCCTATAACTTTAAAAACAATAACAATGCATGACACACCTGGGTGGACAGCTAAAGTTGGTTATTATGGAAATTTAAAAGAAAAAGATAAAATATATTGGCATTGTGCCCGAGCTTATGAGCCTAGGTTGACTTTAGGATTTATTATACCTGACAAAAATTTTTGGGAAATGATGATTGAAGATATTCAAGACCAATAGTTTTCAAATCCTTCGTAAGTCCAATCTTCAGTAGGCCCGTTAAAGAGACATATCATTCTTTCAGGTATATGATGTAAATATATTTCTTTGAAATCTTTCATTCTTACTCTTGTTTCAATATTTTTAAAAAGATTCACATCGTACAATTTAGCATGCGTATAATCTTCTTCTTTTTCTCCATTCATTCTAGAATAGAATAATCCTTCTGGAAAATAATTTAATTCAAATTTTTCATGAAATAAAAATCTGTCTATTCCTTTGTATTGAACCATGAAATAATCAGCGTTTTCATAAAAATGTTTCCATATTTTAGTAAGACTATTAGATTTCCAAAGTAACACACTGGAATTAACGTTCATGTCCCATCTATCTTTTTCACGGCGCGAACTTCCATCTGTAACAATGTTTCCTTTCCAATGGCATTTTATCATAGTTAAATTGTCAGATAAATAGTCTAATAGAGTATCAATGGGATTTTGTATTACGATATCTAAGTCAAAGTAAAGACAAGGACCAGTTGGTACAAAATTATTTTGAAACATAGCCAATTTATTCCAATAAGTTTCTAAATAATTTGATTTTATTTTAATAATGTTGGCATCCACATTAGTAGGATCGTCAGTATAACAATAGAAAGTGAACGGTATATTCAAATATTTTTTAACCATAGTATGAAGTCTATTGACATTCTCATAACTATACTTATCACCCCATTTCACACAAATTACATTTATCATAGAGGTATTTATGCACTTTTTTATAGACACTAAAACACAAAGAGCTATTAAAAAACATCCTCATTTAGCAAAAGATATAGTTCAGTCTTACGATGAAAAGCAAATAAAATGTAAATCTTGGTTAGCAGCTGAATTAGAGAAGATTAACATTTTACCAGAAAAAATTTATGTTGCTGGTAGTTGGTTTGGTAATATTATAGTTCCAAGACTTTTAAAGATATATCCAAAAGTGCAAAGAATACTGTTGCATGACATAGATGCTGAGGTTGTAAATATAGCTAGGAATATATTTTTTAATGACATAGAAAAAGTTAAAGTCGACGAGATAAACTGTAATAATTTTTTATATGATGGTATGGTGATAAATACGTCTTGCGAACATATGAAACCTCTTAAGATAGAGAAAGGAACAACAGTTGTTCTTCAAAGTAATAACTATAGAGAAATTAAAGATCACGTTAATTGTGTTGATAGCTGTGATGAATTAGCAGAGCAATATGGTGTAATTGATGAATATTATAGTGGAGAACTTAATTTCGAAAAATATACAAGATATATGATAATAGGAAAGGTGTGATGGAAGAATACGAAAAATATTTACATAAAAGATTAATCGAGCTTAATTATAAAAACGCAGTATTAAACTTATCAGGCGGTACAGATTCAACTTTAGTTTTTTATTTAATATGCGAATATGTAATTGAAAACAATATACAAGAATTTCAAATAACACCTGTTCACGGTTGGGATATGAGAAGAGTGAACGCTTATTCGCCCGATGCGGCTAAAAAAGTATATTCATATATAAAAAATAAATTCCCTACTGTAAAAATAAACGATCTCTATTTATTTGCATACAATAAGCTTGCTGGAGAAGACAAACCTAAATATCATCGTCCTGTGTACGCGCTTTTAAGGAAAGAAGGTATGTGTGACAATGATATGGTATTTTCAGGAAGTACTCTATCACCACAAGATCAATCATTTAAATACAAAGATCCCGGAAGCTCTAATCGTAATGTAGGTGAAAAAAATGATAAAGGTATTAAGTATGAAGACTCTAATATAATAAGCTCTTATGATAAAAGATGGGTGAGACTCATGTATGAAGAAAAAGGTTTAAAAGAAATATTTCAACATACTGTATCTTGTATTGGTGATGAACCAAATGGACCGTGTAAAAGTTGTTGGTGGTGCCATGAAAAATATTGGGCATTTGGACATTATGACGGTGAATCCTTATGAACATACTAACTTTAAAAGTTGGAACTAAGTATAACTATCGATATGTAAATAATTTATATGAAGGATTGAAAGCGAATAGTACAATTGATTTTAATTTTTATTGTTACACTGATGATGATAAAAATTTAAATGAAAATATAATTATTGTTCCTATTGTTGATGTAGAAAAATATAAGTTACAGTGGCATAAATTAGAATTTCATAATAGCGGATTTGGAAATATTGAAAATGGTGAAACATGTTTGATTTTAGATATTGATTGGATTATTATTAATGATATGAATGATATCCTCAATCATAAATTATCTATGAAACAATTTGGTTGTTTCGAAAGATGGTGGTCTAATAGAAGAAATTTTTGTAAAATTAACGGTGGATTTCAAATGTATAATATGGGAGATACTCAGCATTTATACGATATATTTACAGAAAAGCCAGACTATTGGCAGGAATATTTTATTAATAACGGACAAGCTGAAGGTCCAGTTAATGGAGAACAAAATTTTATTGATATGCATATTGATAATAATAGGCATTGGTTTCCAATGAAATGGTTTGCAAAATACTCGCCTGATGAATATAGAAAAATACAAAGTAATTGGCATAATGAAATTAATAATGAAGATCCATATTATATAGACAATGAATTTTCAGATTCAATTAAAATGATACATTTTTCAAACTCAAATAATATGATAGAAAATTATAAAGATTCATGGATAAAAAAGTATTGGATGTAAATTTATTTTTGTATAAATAGATTAAACGGCAGGGGCGCGCGCGTCCGACAAAGAAATCAACTGGAGTATTTCATGGCCCAATACGAAGAATTTACCATCGATCAAGGTGCTGACGTAGCATTTGAACTTCATCTCACAGATAATACTGGAGCGGCAAAGAATCTAACAGATTATTCTGTAGCTGCAAAGATGAAAAAGAATTACAATAGCGATAGCGCTGATACGCATGACTTTACTACGCTCATAGCAAGTCCCGCAACCGATGGAGTCGTAACAATATCATTAAATAATACTCAAACCGATGCTCTTAAAGCAGGAAGATACGTTTATGACGTAGAAATTTCTTTTGTCGATAGTGATGCAAATACTGTTGTCGAAAGAATTTTAGAAGGAAGAATTCAAGTAACTCCATCGGTGACAAAATGAGTATTATAAATGGCCACAGATAAAATCCTAGTAAAGGTCGCTAAGAACGCCGAATTAAAGGTTTCTGAAGCACAAACCATTGTCAAAAAGATTGTAACGGGAACACCGGTACGTCGTGTTAGTAGCGCCACAGGATTTAATGCTGGAACTCTTGGTGGTGAATCTGGCGGTTACTATTTAGATTATAATAATTTTACAAACATTCCAAATATACTTGATTCTGGAGACGTATTAGCTCTTGTAGAAACTCAAGATTTAGAAAATATTATAGATAGCGGATCGGGTGTATCAATACTCGGGCCAGTTAAAGTAACTGATAGTATTATACCAGATTCAGATGGCACAATAGATCTTGGATCAAATGAATATAGATTTAGACATGGTTATTTTTCTGGAGGTACGCTATTTGTAGGTGCACTTGCTATAACAGATTCTGCTGGCAAATTAACAATTAGTTCAGTTGATAATGACGGAAATATTATTTCTGGAACTCAAAAAGAAATTTCAACAGATATAGATTCAGCTGAAATTATATCTATTACTCAACCTAAAATTGATTCTGCCATTAATGCTTTAATTGATGCTGCACCTGAACAACTTAATACTTTAAACGAATTAGCCGCAGCGTTGAATGACGATAGTAATGCATTTTCAACACTAACAGATCTTGCCAACTCTAAACTAGATTCTGCCGAAGCAATACAACTTATTGATTCTGCTTACGTTCAAGCACGTGTAGCTGATGCCAATATTGGTGCACCTACAGATGGTTCTTATGGAGACGGCTTTCTTTCCTTAAATAATACGACTACGATTGCAGATGGTATTGATCAATTAAATGAAGCTATTAAAAATATCGCACAAGACAATTTTGTACAAAGCGTAAGCTTTACTGGTTCACCTTTAGCTGGCGGAGAAGGAACTACTGTAACTTTAACTTTAACAACAGTTGGTAATCCTAATCGTTATGATGTATATTGGGGCGATGGCAGTGTAGACAGCGCAACAACAGATACCACTCCATCTCATACTTATACATCAAATACTGGATCACCGTACACTGTACAGGTAAGAGCTTTTAATACTCAAGCTGCTGGAAGCGGTAGTGAAGCTTCTCAAACTAGAGACGATTATATTATTATTTACACAGCCGATCCAGCTGTAGCATTTGCTTTATATAGAGATTCTAGTGGTGGTACCGCATTAAGTGGTAATAATCTATATGTCGTAGAAGGAAATAGTTTATATCTTAAAAATAATACCACTAATACAACAATGGCAGACGTGTCATATACGATGAATTGGGGAGATGGTTCTACAAACGATGATATTGATAGTGATAGTGCTGCTGGTGGAGTATTAGGAAGCAGATTAAGCCACACATGGGCAGACGGAACAACTACTGGCACAGGCCGTGATACATTGACGCTTACGCTAGATAGTCATTCAACCGCAGACCCTTCAGTTATTCCAACTAACGGCACATTAAGTTTAAAGGTGTATGATCCAGATATTGCTGCACCGAATCTTTTAAGTACTAAAACTATATCACTTGGATTTTCTTCATCAGGCACAAGTCCTAAACTTACTTCAGGCTTTACAGATAACGTATCTGGAGGTTCAAGTTTATCTGCTGGAGATACTGTAACTAGGACAACGTCATCTTCAACATTATCTACAAACACGTTATCAACCTTTGCTTATAATGCAGATTCTGGTACATTATCCGCAATTATTAATGGTTCAACTGATGGCTCTATTAGTCTCACTAGTGCCGATAACACTGGATCAAATAGTGCTATTCAAATAACAGATGAGCAAGACTATAATCTTCTTAACGCTTCTGGATCAACCATTTCGTTTAATAATTCAATTTATCACCCTGATTTGTATAAAGGCTATAAAGCAAAAATAAACAAAGCTGCTTCAGTTGGAGTAAACAGTTGGAAAATGGATCATAGTGGAAGTGCAACAAATACATTAGAATTTGTAAGAGACGATATAACTTCAACTCCATCTATTTCTGCCACAGGTACATTGGCACAAAATGCTGCAGGCACTTTTAGATATGTTTCTGGAATTCCTTATTACAATTCAGGTTCACCGTCGTTAACTCTATCAGGTACACAAATAAGCAACTTAACTGGACAAACATATAGTGATGTAAGTAATGTGGTTGAGGTATTATCCGGCACAAATTATGAAAGTACAACTAGCTCAGCAATTTCAACTCAAAGTTATACATATGCAAATATTGACGGTGCGTCAACAATGTTATCTGGTGGAATACCGACTACAGACGTTGGGGTTAGTTCAGCATATGCCATCGGAAATTTAACAGTACCTATTACAACATCAAGCGTAAGAACAGTTGAAGCATTAAGTGTTAGAGCAAGAAACACTAATGGTGTAGGTTCTTCTGGTAACTTAACAGAAAAAATTCAAGTGCACACAGCTTCACAATCTGGAATTAGTGAAATTGCAATTGCAGTAGCAGATGCTTTAGGTGGAACATATGATGATGATGGAGTTAGAATTTTTGATTTTAACGGTGATTCAGCCGATACTCCTTCATATACAAGTTCTACAAATTTTTATACAAATAGTCTTTATTCAGAATCTGCAGACCCAGGAGTTGCTGGAACAAAAGAAGCCACAGTTAGACTTGGTATACTAAAACACGATGTAACAAATTATAGCAGTGGATTTTTACCAGCTGGACCAAACAGAAGCGGTGATACCGGTACACAATATTTTACATTTGCTTTTAGAAGAACAGCAGTATCAAATTTCAACATCAATATTACATCTTCCGGAATTGCAGGACTCTTTATTGCGGCACCTGGCACAACTATTGACGATACATCAACATCAAACGGTTGGTTAGATTGTAGTACACAATACGCAGGTGCTGGTGTCCCAGGAGCCGATACCGGAAATGGTGGTAATGGTTCAAACGGATGTGCATCGACAGGAAGCGATATTGTTGCATCTAACACATCTCTCAGTGGTTCTTTTACAATGACTCTTGGAACTGAAAGTTTAACAAATGCTACTAATAACGTAGCTTTAGTTAGAATTGCTTTATCTTCAGGGCAAAGCATAACTAGCTTGAGTATTACATAGGAGAATGTAGTGGCTATTACTGATACTCAAAAAGTTGATTATCTTTTTAAGAAAGTTGGATTTGGCGCAACTAAAACAGATGTTAATTCTGTAAAAGGTGCAACAAACGAAGCTATTGCTAGTCCTCTTCTACTAAGAGGTGACAAGATATGGAGTCAAGCTGGATCTATTCCTTCAACAAAACCTGGATCAAGTTCAGGTGTTGTTACCATTTATACAAATTTAGAAACAACAGAAGACACTACAGCTACGGCAAATAGAACATGGAAAACTGGACATACAGATTGGATTCCACCTGAATTTGGATCAACATATCAGCTTGTTGTGTATGCAGATACAACTGGTGCTTCAGATCCAACTAGCACAGGAACACAATTGTTTGCTGCCGGTAGTGGTAACAATGATGAATGGTTTTTTGATTATCAATCTGGTGTTTTACATTTTATTGGAACAAATTTACCTTCAGCAATGGACGGATCAAATGTTATATTTGTGACTGGTGCCAAGTACACTGGCTCTATAGGAAGCAGCAGAGCTGATAATATAGACAATGCAGTTAATAATGATTTGGATTCAGCTGGCACAGGACAAATAGTTGATACTTTTCAAGCTTCGGAATTTAGAACATGTAAGTATATAGTTCAGTTAGAGCATGATTCAGATAGTAAGTATCATTCTACTGAAATTCTTTTAACACATAATGGAACTAATGTATTTTTAACAGAATACGCAGAAGTTAAAACTGATTCATCACTAGGTACATTTGATGCTTCAATTGTAAGCGGTGATGTAAAATTTACATTATCGCCATCATACACTAATACGAGTATTAAAGCAAAAAGGATCAGTGTAGATGCGTAATGTTATAAATAGTATTAATAATTTTACTGTAGGAATAGATCATGGCTGTTAAACAAAATTTTGTAGTTAAGTCTGGTCTTGAAGTAGCAGATTCCGCAACAGTCGGAGGAGTTTTCAAGGCTTCAGGCTTGCAATATCCTACAGCAGACGGAAATAACAACGAGGTTATTAAAACAAATGGTAGTGGCTCTTTGAGTTTTGGAACTTTGAGAATTCGTGATTTAAGTGATGTAGATTTAAGCACCCTTCAAGAAGAAGGACTTTTGATTTTTGATTCAGCTACTAACACATTCCAAGCTCGAAATGAAATAGTGGGTGCGGATATTACTTCAGACGGGGGCTTTTACTAATGGCAGCAATAATTAAGATCAAAAGATCGGGAACCGGAGGTGCTCCTAGTAGTTTAAAACTAGGTGAATTAGCGTACTCCTATCTCGCAGGCACGGAAGGAAACGGCGGTGATCGATTATATATCGGTACTGGTGGCGTAGATTCGGCAGGTAATGCCAATGAAATCGAAGTCGTCGGTGGTGTCTATTTTACCGACAAATTAGATCATACACCTGGAACACTCACAGCATCAAGTGCAATCATAGTTGATGCATCAAGTAAAATTGATGTATTAAATGTTGATAACGTTACTATAGACGGTAATACGATATCGACTACTAACTCCAATGGTTCTCTTACTATCTCGCCTAATGGCACAGGAGTAGTAAATGTTCCAGCAGGCTATAAAGATCGATCTGGATTTGGTACTAACTCTCTTGCTACAAAAGAATATGTTGATGGTGTTGCAGGTGCTACAACACTCACATTTACAACTGATTCTGCCGGAACAGATACTATTGACCTAGATACTGATACTTTATCAATATTAGGTGGTGCGCCTATTAGTACCACAAGAACTGCTGATAATGCGCTTACTATCACTTTAGACAATACTGCAGTTACTGCTGGTTCATATGGTTCAGTTTCCCAAATACCAACTTTTACTGTTGATGCTCAAGGACGTTTAACAGCTGCCGCTAACGTTAACATCTCAACTACTCTTTCAGTAGCAGGTGACACAGGAACAGATACAGTTAACCTCCTAGATTCTGATCTTACGTTCACTGGTGGAGAAGGTATTAACACAGCAGTAACTAATAATGTAGTTACAATTGAAGCTGAAGAAGCTACAGATACTAATAAAGGTGTTGCATCATTTGCTTCTGCGGATTTTACTGTAACATCCGGCGCTGTAACAATTGCAACGGGTGGTGTTTCAAACACACAGTTAGAAGGATCAATTGCAAATAGTAAATTAGCTAATAGCACAATTTCAGTTACTGACGGATCAACATCATCAGACATCTCTCTTGGTGGAACATTAACATTTACTTCAGGCGAAGGAATTGACGCTACGCAATCTGGTGGAACTGTTACTATCGCAGGTGAAGACGCTACAACAAGTAATAAAGGTATCGCATCATTTAGTAGCGATAACTTTTCAGTTAGTTCTGGTGCAGTTACTATTAAAAATGGTGGTGTTAATGCTGATGAATTAGCAGGTACTCTTGATCTTTCTGGTAAAACTGTAACACTTGCAACAGGCGAGATCAGCAATTCAGAACTTGCAAATTCTTCAATAACAATTAATGGAACAGCAATATCTCTTGGTGGTAGCGGTTCAATTGATACCGATGATATTACTGAAGGTTCTACAAATCTTTATTACACTACTGCTCGAGCAGATAGTGATGCAAAGAATGCTATATCTTTAACATTTACTGGTGGTGATGGCGCAGCATCATATACAGCATCAACTGGTGTTATTTCAATCACCGGTCCAAGTGCAGCCGAAACAAGAGCTCACTTTTCAGGCGGAACTGGCGTAACAATAACAAACGGCGAAGTTGCTATAGGTCAAGCGGTTGCAACTACTTCAGACGTTACATTTAATGATCTTCAAGTTGATGGAAACGCTATTATTGATGGTGACCTTACAGTTCATGGCACAACAACCACAATTAACTCAGCTACAGTAACAACTAACGATCCTTTATTTAATTTAGCAGATTCAAATACTACAGCTGATGCATTAGATATTGGTTTTATTGGTAAGTATTATGATACTGCACAAACACGTATAGAACGCACAGGTCTTTTTAGAGATGCGTCAGATGGTCAATATAAACTTTTCACAGGTTTATATAACGATAGTGGAACACTTGATAGTGCTACAAACGTAGTTGATATCAGTGGAACAGGGTTTACATACGCTGATTTAAGAGTCGGTACTCTTACCGGTAACGTATCAGGTAATATAACTGGTACAGTAAGTGATATATCAAATCATTCAACAAGTGATCTTAGTGAAGGAACAAATCTTTACTATACAACTGCAAGAGTTGATTCAGATTTAGGACAAATACTTACAGCAGGTGAAGGTATTGATATCACTGAAGGCGCTGGTATTATTACAGTTGCTGCTGAAGATGCTACAACATCTAATAAAGGTGTCGCATCATTCAGTTCAACAAACTTTACGGTATCATCTGGTGCAGTTTCTACAAACGACATTACTCTTGCTGGCGGATCTGGTAGCGCGGCCGCTACTCTTGGCGAAACACTTACAATCACTGGTGCCAGTGCACAAGGTATTTCAACAAGTGCAACCGGCACAACAGTAACAATTACTGCTGCTAATGCAGTTGCTGATGGATCAACAAAAGGTGTTGCAACATTTAATTCAACACACTTCTCAGATGCTTCTGGCGCAATTTCAGCAAATGATATTACTCTTTATAGTGGTGATGATGTAAATGGCCAAGGAACAGGAATTGCTGCAACTATCGGTGAATCTTTTAATATCTATGGTGATTTTGACCAAGGTATTCAAACAACTATTGCAAGTGGTAATCTTGTAGTAACTGGTAGAAATGCCACTGTAACTACAAAGGGTGTGGCATCATTTGATTCAGACCAATTTACAGTAACAGCAGGAGCGGTAACAGTTACAACCCTTGACGGTGGAACTTATTAATAAATAGTCAAGAGTTTTTTAACTCTTGACTTAAAACAAAACCTTTTTTAAGGAATCGGAATGTCTACTAGCATTAAGCTAAAAAAGTCCAGTATTGCTGGACGTATACCAGCTACAAATGATCTTGATTATGGCGAATTAGCCATTAACTATGCAGATGGTATATTATATTTCAAAAATTCTAGTAATCAAATTGGCAGCATCAATGCTCGAGCAATAGGTGTTGATTCCACTGCAACCTTTTCCATTATCGATTCCGCATATATTGAAGCCAGAGTTGGTAGCACATCAAATATTACAGAAGGCACCAATCTTTATTACACTTCAGCACGCGCTGACAGTGACGCTAAAAATGCAATAAGTGTTACTGATACTGGTGGTGATGGATCATTAACTTATAATTCAACAACTGGTGTACTAACGTATACTGGTCCAAGTGCGTCTGAAGTAAGATCACACTTTTCTGCAGGTGGTGATTTAACATATGATTCTAATACTGGTCAATTTAGTTTTGATGTAGAATCAGTATACACTGCAGATAATTTTGATAGTGATTATATATTAGCAAAAGATTCTGCAAATACGGCAGTTGAAAGAAATAAACATGATGCAACTACTAAAAACTTTTCTGTAACAGTTGCTTCAAAAACAGCTGATCATGTTTACAATGGTTCGGGTAGCGGAAGCGGTTATGTTATTGATGGAACTCAATCTCCAATAGTACAACTACAAATAGGAAGAACATATCGTTTTACTCTTAGTTCAAGTGATATGTCTAGTCACCCATTTAGATTCTATTATGACGCAGCAAGAAATACACAATATACCACTAATGTAACAACTACATCTACATACGCTGAAATTGAAATAACAGAATCTACACCACCAGTATTACATTATCAGTGTTCAGCTCATGGGTATATGGGGCATGCTCTTGTAATTGGTACACGTAACTTAACTGGATTTACAACTTCAGATTTAACTGAAGGTAGTAATCAATACTATACCGAAGCAAGAATAGTGAGTCAAGTTGATTCAGCATATGTTCAAGCTAGACAAACAACTACAACTATAACTGATTCAAATGCCGTTGTTGACATTGTAGATTCGGCTTATGTACAAGCAAGGCAGGTTGATCTTCAAAGAGATTCAGCTTTCGTTACTAATATAGTAGGTTCTTCATATATACAAAATCGTCAAATAAAATATACAAATGCAGACTTTGCTGATTCTGCCTTTGTTACAACACAAATTAACAATCTTATTGATGGTGCACCTGGCACGTTAGATACTCTTAATGAAATAGCGGCTGCATTAAATGATGATGATTCTGCTTACAATACTTTAATTGGACTTATAAACGCAAAATCAGATTTGGATTCTACAGATGCAATTGCTTTAATTGATTCTGCTTATGTGCAAGCAAGAACAGTGGCAGGTACTGATTCGTCAGCCACGCAAGCGATGATAGATTCATCAATATCTTTTCAGGTTGACTCAGCTTACATACAAGCAAGACAAATAAACAATCCAACCGGTGTTGATTCTGCTGCTACCATTGCCTTAATTGATTCGGCTTACGTACAAGCAAGACAAATTTCAAGTGATGGAAGCGGATTAGATTCGAATGAAGCAATATCGTTAATAGATTCGGCATATGTACAAGCGAGACAAACAACTAGTCCATCTGGGGTAGATTCTGCTGCAACTCTTGCTTTAATAGATAGTAGTCATGTACAATCTAAGTTTAATACTCTTAGAGAAAGTGACAACACATTAATAGTATCTGGTAATATTATACCATCTACTGATAGTTCATTCAGCCTTGGTACTTCAGATAAAAAATTCAAAGATATACATTTATCAGGCGGCACGGTCTTTATTGATAATCTTGCTTTATCTGCAGATTCAGCAACACGAACAATTAGTATTGGTGAACTTGACAGTGCAGGTGTTGTAAATGTTATAGGTGTGGTTGCAACTGTTGATTCTGCTGGTGTTTCTGATATTGTTGACTCAGCATTTTTAGAAGCTAGATTACAATCATTTGTATCAGAGACTGAATTAGCAGCATTTAATTATAGTACATTTGATTCTACTAGCGCTACTAATTTAATTGATTCTGCATATGTACAAGAAAGACAAACAGGGGTTACTGTACAAGATGAAGGTAATTCACTTCAAACTTCAGGATCCACATTAAATTTTGTTGGATCAGCTATAACAGCGTCCGGACTAGGAAGCACAAAAACAATTACTGTAACAAGTACATTAGATTCATCTACTGGAATTGAGTTGATTAACAATACAGCTAATCAAGCATATATAAATAGTACATTAGGAGCAGATTATGGAGGCATTGATGCAACTACTATTGTTGAATTGCTTTTAACATCTATAAATGTTAACTATGGAACACTAACATCTCCTGCAAGTTTGAAATCTAATTATGGAACAATATAAATAGGTTAGAGGATAATAGAATAATATGGCATTACAATTTAGACGAGGATTAGATTCAGATAGAGGTACCATTACACCTTTAGCGGGTGAACCGGTATTTGTAACTGATACAAACAAATTATTCATAGGCGACGGCACATCCGCCGGTGGAAAGGACATTGTTACAGAAGCACTAGGAAGTGTAACAGGTCATATAGTTCCAGCAACCGATAGTACCTATGACTTAGGTGATAGTTCCAAAAAATTTAGAGATTTATACTTAAGTGGTAATTCGATTTATTTGGGTGATAACTTAATACTTCGTAATGATGGTGGAACATTTAAAGCAACAGATTCTTCTGATACAGTAATTAATATTTCTCTAGCTGCTAATACAACCTCTGACCTAGCAGAAGGAAATAATTTATATTATACAACTACAAGATCTGATTCTGATTTTGATGTTAGATTAGCAACTAGAACCACTGATAACATATCAGAAGGTTCTAACTTATATTTTACAAATGCTCGAGCAGATGCTAGAATTGAAGCTACTGTCGATAGTTCATACGTACAAGCTAGACAAACATCAGGTGGTGGAGGCGGATTAGATTCTGCAACAACAACAGCTCTTATCGATTCTTCTTATGTTCAAGCAAGACAAATTAAGTATACAAATGCAGACTTTGCTGATTCAGCGTTTGTAACATCTGAAATTAATAGCTTGATTGACGGCGCGCCTGGTACATTAAACACCCTTAACGAAATTGCAGCTGCGTTAAACGACGATGATTCTGCTTATTCAACCCTTGTCGGTTTAATTAATGCAAAATCAGATCTGGATTCTTCTGCAGCAATTGCTCTTATAGATTCTTCATATGTACAAGCAAGACAGACTTCAGGTGGTGGTGGAAATGATTCAGCAGCCACGATTGCTTTAATTGATTCTGATTATGTACAAGCAAGACAAGTTGATCCTGTTTCAGCTTTCACTATTGTATCAGTTAGCGGTCAAGATGATCTCGTAGCCGATAATAGCGAAGGTGGAGCGAATTGGTCTACTTCTACTGAAACTGGAGATTTAGAACCTAATGATAGTGTGTCTGCCCAACACATGGGTTGGAGTACAGATATTTCTGACGACGGTCTTTATGTTGTAGCTGGTTCTCCCTATAATACTGGCCCGGGTGCTACACAAGCTGGTAGAGCGTTTATTCATTATTATAATGGAAGTACTTGGTCAGTACAACAAAGATTAGATCCACCAGGTGCTGATGTTGTAGCGTATTTAAACTACGGATGGGCTGTAGCCATAGACGCTGATGGTGATACAGCCGCAGTTGCAGCGAGAAATTCTAATACTAATGGAAGAGTTTATGTTTATACGAGATCTAGTACTACATGGTCGCTTCAAGCTACTTTATCACCTGATACTAGTGTGTCTTCTTCTGGAGGTTATTTTGGTATTTCTGTAGATATATCAGAAGACGGAAATATGATAACAGTAGGTCATCAAGAGGGAAGATCTGCTAATGGCACTACTAGAAGAATGGGTACTGTAGAAATTTTCACTAGATCTGGTTCTACTTGGACAAGAGCAGAAACTATTGAAGAAAGCACTAGTGATTTTCCTACTGATGCTAAGATAGGATGGAGTAACGAATTAGCTTCTGAAGATAAAGACAGAATTATTTTTGGAGCTTACACTGACAAATCGGCTTGGGTTTGGGTCAACAGCGGCGGATGGGCACGCGAATCAGAACTTACACCAAGCAATTCAGCTTCATCACAAAATGATTCATACGGTTATGCAGTTAGTATAAATGCAGATGGTACTGTTGCTGCAGTATCAGATCCAGGAGCAGATGGAGAAAGTTCAGAAACTAAAGCAGGAAATGTTTATATCTTTACAAGATCAGGTTCAACTTGGAGTCAACAACAAAGGTTATATTCTGCAACTCAAGCTGCTGGTGATTTCTTTGGACATGCATTAAATTTAAGTGGAGATGGAACTCGAGTTTACATAGGTGTTTCAAGACAAGATGCAGCTACTACAACTGAAGGTGAAGTTCAAATTTGGAAAAACACTGGAGGCACATGGGCTCTCGAATCAACAGTAACTAGCAGTGATACAACTTCAAGTCAAAATAACAGATTTGCAAGTAAAAATCAATCTGTTGCAGTTACAAAAGATGCAGCTTATTTAGCTGTTGGTGCTCATGAACAGTCATCAACAGCTGGTGCTGTATATGTATACACTGCAGCAACAGGAGCATCTCTCAGCGATAGACTCACACTAGAAGCTGGTTCAAACATAACTATCACAACTAATGCTACAACCGACACAGTTACTATTGCGGCAAGTAGTTCAGGCTTGGATTCTGCCGGAGTAACTGCACTTGTAGATTCTTCTTATGTACAGGCAAGACAGACTACATACACAAATGCGGACTTTGCCGATTCTGCTTTTGTAACAGCACAAATTAATAATTTAATTGATGGAGCACCTGGAACATTAGATACACTTAATGAAATTGCTGCAGCATTGAATGATGATGATTCTGCTTATTCAACGCTTGTTGGGTTAATTAATGCAAAATCAGATCTGGATTCTTCTGCAGCAATTGCTTTAATTGATTCAGCTTATGTTCAAGCAAGACAGACTTCAAGTGGTGGTGGAAACGATTCTGCAACAACAATCGCGCTCATTGATTCAGACTATGTACGAGCAAGACAAGTTACACCTGTTCCATCATTTACAAAAATATCAATTTCTGGTCAAGGTGATGTTGTAGCAGATTCTGATGAAGGAATTGCAAACTGGGCAAGTAGTTCACAACAACAAAAGTTAACAGCATCTGATGCAGCAACTAACGATAGATTTGGATATGATTTAGATATAAGTGGTGATGGTAATTATGCTCTAGTTGCCGCACCATGGGAAAATTCACAGCGTGGTAAAGCATACGTTTATTTAAAATCAGGAACATCATGGTCACAACAAGCCATGTTAACAGCAGATGACGGTGGTGGTAACGACTATTTTGGCATAGGAACTAAAATATCTGAAGATGGTAGTACAGCTGTAATTGGTGCCAAAGGCGCTGGAAGTGGTCTTAATGGAACAGGTAAAGCATACGTATACTCAAGATCAGGAACTACATGGACACAACAGGCGGCGCTAACTGCAAGCGATGCTGCCGATGGAGATCTTTTTGGTTACGCTGTTGATATTTCTGATGACGGTAATACAATAGTTCTTGGTGCTTATGGTGAAGACACTGGCGGTAATGCTAGAGGTCAAGCATATGTTTTCACAAGAGATTCTGATGAAGGTTCAATATGGACAGAAGACCAAAAATTTCAGTCAGACGACATAGAAGATGGAGATAATTTTGGATTTGCTGTGGCTATATCAGGTGACGGAAGCAACTTAGTTGTTGGTGTTCCTTTTGAAGATAGCAATGGGTCAAGTGCAGGTTCTGCTTATGTATTTACAAGAGATTCTTCTGGAGGTTCAATATGGTCTCAACAAGCAAAAATTCAAGCATCTGACGCAGCTGCAAACCAAGAATTTGCTTATTCGGTGGATATGAGCACTGATGGAAATACTATTGCACTTGGATCAAGAGATGATACAGGTGGAACTAATAGAGGAGCTGCTTTTATATTTACGAGATCTGGTTCAACATGGTCTCAACAAGCAAAGCTAGAAAATGCAAATGAAGCGGATTACGATATCTTTGCTGGAGGTGGAAGAGGTGTATCTTTAAGTGGAACTGGTAACGCGTTAGTTGTTGGTGCTTATGGTGATGATGATAACGGAAGTCAATCTGGTTCAACATTTGTTTTCACACGAACTGGAACAACTTGGTCACAAGCTAAGCAAATTGCTACTGATGACGCTGCTGCTAGTGATGAAAATGGTTTTGCAGTAGCTATAGATAAAAACGGAGATACAGTACTAACAGGTTCATATGGAAAAACTAGTTCTACTGGAGCAGCTTATATATGGACAGCACCACTTGCAGTGCAATTACAAGATACTCTTACTCTTGAAGCTGGCTCAGGTATAACTCTTACCAGTACGTCTGGCTCTGATACAATTACAATTGCGACAAGTAGTTCAGGTCTAGATTCTGCTGGTGTAACTGCACTTGTGGATTCTTCTTATGTTCAAGCAAGACAATCTGGCGGTGAAATTACAATACAAGAAGAAGGATCTTCATTATCAACTGCTGCTACAACATTAAATTTTGTAGGTAGCTCTGTCACAGCCTCTGGAACTGGCACTACAAAAACAATTACAATCAGTGATGGTGGAAACGATTCAGCGACTACAATTGCTCTCATTGATTCAGCTTATGTTCAGGCAAGACAGACTAGTGGATTAGATTCATCAGCAACAACAGCTCTTATCGATTCTTCTTATGTTCAGGCAAGACAGACTAGTGGATTAGATTCATCAGCAACAACAGCTCTTATCGATTCTTCTTATGTTCAAGCGAGACAAACATCAAGTATCACTTCAATTGATTCATCTCTTTCAACTGCAGACTCTGGCCAAGTAATAGATTCATTTGCTGCAGCAACTTATAGAACTACAAAATATATAGCGCAACTCAGTAGTCCAGCGAATGCAGGTTATACAAACTGGCCGATTGCAACTGAACAACAAATCCTTACAGGAAGTGAAGCAGGTACACCTGATAATATAGGAAATGGCGATGAATTCGGAAGAGGAATAGCTATAGGATCAAATAAATTGTTAGTAGGTGCAACTAGGAATGATTATAGTACTACTAACGCTGGAGTGGCCGTATACTACACAAGAGACAGCGCAGAGGGAACTTGGACTTATCAACAATGGGTACAACCTAGCAGTCCAGGTGCTCAGGATTACTTTGGACAAGCCATTGCGGCAGATTCAGATTTTGATACTATCGCTGTTACTGGTGCCACAGAAGGCTTATTCATTCTTGATCGATCAAATGATAGTGACAATACTACTTGGTCACAAACATTTAAAGTCATTCCTTCTTCTAGTGCTTATAGTAATGCTTTCGATCACGTTGCTATAAGTAAAGATGGCGAAACTGCTATAACTGGAGCTACTTATGACACTACTGAAAGAGGAAAGGCTTACATTTATGCAACTGATAGCTCAGGTGCAAGCAAAGCTTGGGGTCTTGAAGCAACACTAACTGCATCAAACGCAGAAAACTATGATTTCTTTGGGCAAAGTATGGCGCTAACCTCAAATGGAAATATTGCCTTAGTAGCTGCAACTCAAGAAGATACAGCTGGTAGTAATGCTGGAGCTGTCTATATATTTAGACGCACTGCACCTAATTTTCTATTGGATTTTGGAGATATTGGAAAAAGCAGTGGTCAATATAATGCTTATACTGGACCTGATAATAACGGTAGAGATCAAGGTTTTAAAAGCTTTCAACTCAGTTCACCTGTAGCTTTATCAGAACCTCATGGTATGGATTTACATCCTGATGGTACAAAAGTGTTTATAACTTCAAATGCAAATCAATCTCGAGTAGCTATGTTTACATTGTCTACTGCCTATGATATGCAAACTGCATCTTATACAAATGCATTTAGTGATGTAGAAAATGATGCAAGTGCTATAAAAGGAATAAAGTTTAATCCTGATGGAACTAAATTGTTTGTAGCAAATAGTACAGCAGAAGCCGATTCTAGCGGTGAACATGCAATTTTTCAGTATGATTTATCTACTGCATATGATCTAACCACAGCTTCATACGCAGATAAGTCTATTGATATTGGAACTACTTCTAGAGCTCAAGACATACAGTTTAATCTTGACGGCACAAAAATGTTTGTATTAGACGATGATAATGCAGCACCTAATGGTGTAAGAGAATACACTTTATCAACCGCGTATGACATAAGTACAGCATCTTATGTTGATATTTTTTCTGTCAATAGTCAAGAAGGAAGTCCTCGAGGATTAACTTTTAATCTAGACGGAACAAAAATGTATGTTTCTGGAAATAATAGTGAGAAAATATTTCAATATAGTTTAACAACTGCATTTGATGTATCAACTGCCTCATATGATAATACTTATCTAGATGCGCAGTATGAAACCAATCAACTGGCTTGTCATAGATGGAGAGACGATGGAAGTCAAGTTTTCTTATCTAATACAAATCAAGAAGGTATAAGCACTTACTATACGAAAAATGTTAGTTGGGCCCAAGATTCAGACTTTTTAACAGTTAGTAGTAGCGCTAAACTCGGAGATCAAGGTGCACTAGCTATATCACCAGATGGAAGTTATATATACGCAGGTTCATATGGCGAAACTGTAAGTTCTGTGTCTAATGCAGGTGCAGTCCACGTTTGGCGAGATTCTAGTGGTAGTGGAACTTACACTTACGACCAAAAGTTAGTAGCGAGCGATCCAGCAACAAATGCAAGATTTGGAAGTTCCCTTGCTTTAGATGGAAATAATTTAATAATAGGTGCAGAAGGTGCCGACACTTATGGTGGCGCATATATCTTTACACAAGGAACAGATGGCAGTTGGACACAAAGAAAGAAAGTAAGTCCATCTGATGGTACAGCGGCAGCCAATAAATTTGGCGGTGAAAACACTGTAGCCATTAGTGGAAAAGATGTTGCAGTAGGTGCATGGAACTATCCTTCAAGTTCTAAAGGAAGAGCATATGTCTTTAATACAACAGGACCAAATGCTGAAGCGAGAGATAAAAAATATCATTCCGAAGAAATTTTACTTATGCATGACGGCACAAATGTTGCTATGACAAGTTATGGTAAGCTTCTATTAGATTCTGATCTTGGAACATTTGACGGAGTGGTTGCGGATTCTGGAAGTAATATTAATTTAACATTAAGTCCAACTTATCCAGATACAACTGTTAAACTGAAAGCAATAAGAACAGAAGTATAGATATCATTATAATATAAGGAGTATATAATGGAAAAACAAGACAATTCGAATATGGTCATAATCGACGATAAAGAATATAAGATTGAAGATTTTAATAAAGAGCAAACTTATCACATAACTCAAATCAGAGATTTACAAGCAAAAGCTGCTGATCTTCGTTTTAAGCTTGATCAGCTTACAACAGCTGAAAAGGCATTTACGAGTTTACTAGTAAAGTCTTTAACAACAGAAGAAGAGCCTAAAACCGAGGAATAATTAGTTAATGCCAACTGCAGATAAAAAGAACTTTATTGTTGAAAAAGGAATAGAGCTTGAAGGCGGATTTAAACTTAAGAATGTTACTGCAACGACTCTTATTGATTCAGCTGGAACTACTTCAGTACTAACCGACTCAAGCAATTCTGCATCAATTATAAGTGCAGCAGGTGGAAATATTGTAAAAGGTTATGATTCAAGTGAACTTCTTCCTCTTTCAAATAATACTACAGGTGAACTTAATTATGTAACAGAAACTAATCGTTTATATCTTTGGAACGGAAGCGGTTGGTATAACATTGCCACAGTTAATACTACACCTACAATGACAACGACTCCAGATTCAAACTATTCTATGGATTCGGTTGGTGCTTCACTTACAATTACATTAGTAGCCACGGATCCTGAAGGTTTACCAATAACCTATTCTGCAACTTCAGATTCATCAAGCACCTTTGTGACTATTAGTCAAGACTCAGGCGTATTTACGATTACGCCATTAACTCAATCACAACTCGATTCAAATGGTGTCAGTGAAGGTGGAACATTTTCAATAAACTTTAAAGCATCAGATGGTGTTAATATTGTTCCTAACGTAACTAATTTTACTTTAACATTGGCTGCTGGACCAGTAACAAACAGTAAATATACCTCTAGATTAGTAACAGCAGTAGATACTTCTGATAATAATAATATTGTTGATGCATCATCTAATAGTCGCCTTATAACGTCATATGATGATACTTCTGCTGGAACTTTCACTCCCTATAGACACGGCGGGTATAGTTGGTATGGATCGGCTAGTGGTGCATATTCAACTGCAACTATTGGCACAATAGGTACTAATGAATTTACGATTGAATGTTGGGTGTACTGGCCAACAGTAAGTGGACCGGAAGGTGTTTTTGAAATTAATACTTCATTAGCACCTGGCAATCAAACGAACACTATAAGTGTGTTCACTCGTAGTTCAACTTATAGTTACAATTGGGCATTTGCAACTAACGGCACTCAAGTAGATTCAAGTACTGCTCCAACAGCAAACACTTGGCACCACGTTGCATTAGTGAGAAATTCGAGCAATTTAATAACGCTGTATATTGATGGTACTTCACTAATAACTCGTACCGATTCAACAAGTATAAGTGCCACCACTTTATCAATAGGAAGATATTATAACACATCGTTCAATGTAAACGGATATATTCATGATTTTAGAATAGTCAACGGCAGTGCTGTTTACACATCAAACTTCACACCACCAACAGAAAAATTAACAGCAATTACAAATACTGATTTATTAGCTTATCGTAATGGTACATTCATAGATGAGTCAACAAATTCTCGTTTTATATTTAAAGGATCTGGTGTAGAAAATCTTCCATTTACACCATACGACAATGTACCATATGCTGTTGATGATCATGGCGGATCAATCTATTTTGACGGCGATGGCGATTACTTAAAATTAGCAACATCAGGAAATTCATCAGTTACAGATTTTACAATATCTTTTTGGATGTATCCAGAAAGTTTTGCTGTTAACAATTCGCTTTATCCGCGTGTATTAGCAATTGGTGACGGATCTTCTGCAAGTACATTTATTCTTTATATAGACACTGGTTTGCAAATGAAATTATATACCGGTGGTGCTGTAAGAATTGAAAGTGGAGCAGGTACGAGTACGGTTTTTAGGGCAGATAATTGGCAACATATTGTTTTAAAAAGAAATTCAGGCACTTGGCGATTATTAGTTAATGGTACTTCACAAGGAACATATTCTAATTCAACCGGAATAAATTTTAATTCAGCCAGCATGTTTGTAGCAAGAAGTACTTCAGCGTCTGGTTATTATACTGGATATATTTCAGATTTTAAAATAGAGTTTAGTTCTGATAGTTCAAGTTCTGTCACAGTTCCAACATCACCATATTCCTCATCAGGAACTGAGTATCATATCAAAGGTACTGAGGCTTCTATTATTGATAAAGCACAAGGAACAAATTTAGTTATTCCGAGTAGTGGTGTAACTGGTTCGACGACACAAGTTAAATTTACAGATTCAAAATCAATATATTTTTCTGGTGGATCATCTGCAGGAATTGATTTAGGAACAAATCTCTTTTTAGACGCAACTAACACAGAGTACACATTAGAAATGTGGTATTATCCAACTCAAACAGGAAGTAATTCTTTTTTAATGGGTTCATATATAAGTACTTCCACTGGAAGATGGTTATTATATCAACAAGGATCAGACAGCAGAATTAGATTTTTTGCAAACTTAAATGGCACGAAAGAAATTTTTACTTCTGCTGTTAGTGCGAACACCTGGTATCACGTGGCACTTGTTAGAAAATCAAATGGATATATGTCAATTTTTCTCAATGGAACTGAAACAGAATTAACAACCGATGTAAGTGGATATGCTACAGTATTAGATAGACCAGTATTATTAGGCAGTGGCGATACATTTAGCTCAAGCGGCTGTCAAGCTTATATACAAGATGTTAGAATCACGAAAGGATTAGCAAGATATACTTCAAGTTTTACACCTCCTAGTGCATCACTAGATGGATAAATAGTAGGATTAATAAGGATTTAAAAATTAATGCCAACTGCTCTTAAGAAAAATTTTATATTAAGTAACGGATTAGAAGTTGAACAATCAATTAAGATTGGTGATCAAACATTCACATCTTTATTAGATTCTTCTGCCATTGTTAGTGTAGCTTCAGAATCTTCTACTGCAAAAACTATTAGTAAAACTGGTGGTTTTCTGTGTAAAAGTTATGATTCAGCGGATCTTCTTCCCGGAAGTGGTAATGACTCTGGTGAATTTGGGTTTGTATCATCAACAAATCGCTTATATATCTGGAACGGTTCTGGTTGGTATAACATTGCCTTGATTAACACCACACCAACTTTATCAACTACGCCGGATTCAAACTATTCTATGGACTCAGTCGGTGCTTCTTTATCTATTACAATTTTAGCTACTGATCCAGAAGAAGTACCAATAACATATTCTCATGTAGCATCAGATTCTGCAGCAGATCTTGTATCAATTACTCAAGACTCTTCAGTGTTTACTGTGACTCCATTAACTCAAGATCAACTTGATTCTAATGGCTATAGTTCTGGTGGAACCTTTACTATTACGTTTAGAGCGTCAGACGGAGTTAATATTGCTCCAGCAGTAAGTAGTTTTACTTTGACTCTTTCTTTAGGATATGATTGGACTAAAGGATTTCAGCAATCAATAATAACCCCATCAACAAGAACTAGTGGTGCTGAGTTTGGAACTAGTGTTTCTCTTTCAGAAGATGGTAGTTATGCAGCAGTTGGTTCTGAAAATTTAAGTAGTAGTGCAGGTGGTGTTTTTATATTTACAAGATCAGGTTCTACATGGACACAACAAGCTGCGCTAACAGCTTCTGACGCAGCATCATCTGATAAATTTGGTAGTGATGTTTCTCTTAATAGTGATGCAACAGAATTAGTTGTTGGTGCTCAAGGTGAAGGCGGAACTGGTAGAGGCTCTATTTACATATTTACAAGATCAGGTTCTACATGGACACAGCAACAAAAAATAACGCCAGGTGATATTAGTGCTAATGATGCGTTTGGAGCTAAAGTAAAGATTAATAAAAATGGAGATACTATTGCAGTATCTTCGCATGGAGATGATGACACTCAATCGGATTCAGGTGCTGTTTATATATACACAAAATCTGGTGGTACTTGGTCACAGCAAGCTAAAATTAAAGCTGATACA